>JACCDT011417605.1_pt1 | contig 19232 bp, 21 predicted proteins | sample 7446291 | NCBI WGS metagenome assembly JACCDT01 (sample SAMN15323446, study PRJNA562643) | freshwater metagenome | isolation source: river surface water | place: USA:Blue River Watershed | collected 2017-08-17 | reverse complement strand
TTTTATTTACCTCTTCTACTGTTGTTGGACGCTTGGCAATAAAAGTAATGTCCGCAATTGACCCCGCTGGTACTGGCACACGCAGTGATATACCATCAAATAAATCAGTTAATTCCGGATAAGCTTTAGTAACAGCAATTGCTGCCCCGGTTGAAGATGGCACAATATTTTGCGCAGCAGCGCGACCCTCACGGAAATCTTTTTTATTTGGACCATCAACTATGCCTTGGGATGCAGTGTATCCATGAGTAGTAGATAAAATTGCCTTTTCAATACCAATAGTAGAATTTAAAATTCCAATTACAGGACTTGCGGCATTTGTAGTACAAGATGCATTACTAGTAACATCACATGTGCCAAATTTATTTTCATTAACGCTCATTAAAATAGTTTCGCCTAGTATTGTAGTATCTTCCCCAGCTTTAGCAGGAGCAGAAATTACAACTTTTTTAGCACCGGCTTTGATATGAATATTGGCTTTATCATATGCAGTAAAAAGACCAGTTGATTCTACCACAACATCAATTCCTAATTGCCCCCATGGTAATTCCATTGGATCTTTTTTAGCATAGACTGCAATTTTTTTACCATCAATAATAATTTCCCCCGGAATAATTCCGTCAGTAGATGCTGTCCCAGATACATCATGATTCCAAGTACGGTAAACAGTATCGTATTTTAATAAATACGCCATATTAGCAACATCACCCAAATCATTAACCGCAACTATTTCAATCTCTGGCCGGTCCCATGCTATTTTTGCAAATGCACGCCCAATCCGCCCAAAACCATTTATCGCAACCCTTATTTTCTTATTTTCCATATGGGACTATTATATCATTTATTCCCCTAGATATTCAAACCGAGGACCAGAATAACTATCTATTTCTATATGGTCAAAAAACATAGCTTCTGGACGTGCATAAATCCGCCAACCAGTGTGGGCAATATCGGTTTGTCTTTCATAAACAATTAAAGGTTCCCCATTCTCGCTATGTCTAGCAAGGGTAATAATTTTATAAGTATCACCTTTATAATGTTTATATAATTGCCCAGGTTTTATTTCCATAGTTATTTTTTAACTACCTTTTTTGGTTTTTTTACTTCTTTTCTTTGTCTATTATCACCTTTTCCCATAAATAAATTTAGATTAAATTAATAATTTAACGACTATTTGAGTAACTCTACTAATACTTCTTTTGCTATCTGAGGATTTGCGCTACCGTTAGACTCTTTCATTATTTTACCAACTAGTGACATTATAGCGTTTTCTTTACCGGATTTATAAGACGCGACAACTTCTGGATTTTCATTAATCAATTTTTGAGCTAGATTTTTTAAAAAGTCTGGATCATTCTTTTGAATCAAATCATGTTCTATTGCATAATCCCGAGGATTAGTTGGAGTCTTTACCATTACAGCTAAAATATCTTTAACCCCGCGACTAGATAATTCGCCATCTTTAGCCATCTTCATTAATTCTCCAAAATCATTAGGAGTTGGGAGTAATGCATCCTTGTCGGCCTTCATAATACCCGCCAAGTCGGACGTAATATAGTTAGCAATTGTTTGTGCAAGACTATTGTCATCAACTTGTTTAGTTATGGCTTCAAAATAATCTGCCATTACTATATCGTTTACAAAAACTTCAACATCACTATCTTTAATCCCAAAATCTTTAATAAATCTTTCTCTTTTATTCCATGGTAATTCTGGTAAATTATTTTTTACATCATCCAAATCATACATTGAATGTAAATAAAGTTTAGGTAAATCTGGTTCAGGGAAATATCGATAGTCTTCAGCGTTTTCTTTGCTACGTTGAGATACTGTCATTTGTTTGTTTTCATCCCAACCACGAGTTTCTTTAATGATTTCATCTTGCCTACCATTTTCCCACAAATCGGTCATTCTTTTTATTTCATATTCGGCAGCCTTTTTAGCTGATTGAAAAGAATTAATGTTTTTAACTTCTACATATTTTTTATTTGGCTTACCAGGATCCGGCGAAACCGATACATTAACCTCGACTCGCATTTGCCCCATTTCCATATTAGCATCACTGGCTCCTAAATAACGAAGCAGAAGCTGTAATTCTTTTGCAAAAATTACAATTTGTTCAGTATCTTTAATCACAGGTTCGGTTACTAATTCCATTAGTGGTACCCCAGCCCGATTGTAGTTAATTAAAGAATGATTACCTTTGTCATGCATTGACGTTGCGGTATCTTCTTCTAAATGAATCCGTGTAATGTCAACTCCAGCTAATTTACCACCAGAAACTATTGGGAATTTGTATTGTGATATTTGATAAGCTTTTGGAATATCAGGATAAAAATAATTTTTGCGATCAAATTCTGTAAAGTCAGCAATATCAGCCCCAATAGCAAGACCAATACGCACCATATGGTCAACGGCAGATTTATTAAGACTAGGCAAAGCCCCAGGCTGAGCACTACAAATAGCACAAATATTTGTATTGGGTTTTTCCTCTAAAGAGGATTCATTTAAATTGCTTGAAATATTTTTACACCCGCAAAAAGCTTTTGTGTTTGTTTTTAGCTCGGCATGGATTTCCAGACCCATTGTAACGTAGTATGGTCGTTTTGTGTCATTCATAAAATGAGTATAGCAGAAATTTAATTATTTTTTAATTCTTTAATCAAAGCATCACTAAACTTTTTTACAGAATCATCGTTATATAAAGACATTGTGTATATATTTTTTTTAGTGAATTTTTCAAGATCTTTTATTTTTTTAGATAAATCTTTTTCATCTATCATGTCTGATTTAGATAAAACAATTATTTCATTTTTATTTTCCAAGCCTTCACCATAGCTGAATAATTCATTTCGAATAGTTTTATAACTTTCTACAACATCAGAATTCTCAACAGAGATTAAATGTACAATGGCTTTGGTTCTAGAGATATGTTTTAAAAATTTAAAACCAAGACCACGTCCAGTATTTGCTCCTTCGATAATTCCCGGAATATCCGCCAAAATAAAACCATGGTATACACCCAAATGTGGATCAAGTGTTGTAAAATCATAATTACCTACTTTTGACTTAGCATTAGTTAAAATATTTAAAAGACTTGATTTACCAGCATTAGGGTAACCAACCAGCCCAATATCGGCTATCATTTTAAGCTCAACATAAAAATCAGATTCTTCACCATCCTTACCGGCAGTAGCTTCAAGAGGAGCAACATTTAAAGAGCTTTTAAAGTGTTCATTACCATAGCCACCCTTACCCCCAGCTAATATCATAAACTGGTCTTCATCTTTTAAGATTTCAAAAACTTCCCCAGTTTTTAAATTTGTAACAACAGACCCAATAGGAAGAGCAATTTCTACATCTTTACCATTTGCTCCGTGTTTACTTTGGCCTTGGCCATTAGCCCCATTACCAGCTATAAATTTTTTCTGAGATTTTTTATATGTTCCAAGTAAATTAGTGTCCCGAGATGCAACAATATAAACATTACCGCCCCAACCACCATCACCACCATTAGGACCACCATGACTGATAAATTTTTCATGGCGCCATCTAACAACCCCGTCCCCACCATTACCGGCTTTTGCACTAAATTTTAATTCATCAGTTAAGGCCATATTGTTTATTAGTTAATTCCATTAATTTTTGTAACAAAAGGTAAAGGATGATCGTTTGATGCTACCGCAAAACCACTTGCATTGTGATGCCCTCCGCCACCATATTTTTGAGCAATCAAAGAAACATCAACCTTACCAGCTGAACGCAAAGAACATTTCCATAATCCTTCAGAATAATAATAAATCAAACTAAAGGAATCTGTTTTTTCGGCAAGAATATGACCTAAATCACTAGCAACTCTCTCACTAGCATTTGATATATAAATTTCATAACCTTCAAATATTACTTTTTCAGCTCTTTCTGCATAATATTTTACAGTATCTGTATGGACTTTTAATAACAAATTACCATAATCAATTATTTTTTCTATTCCAGAAACTTTGTTTAAATCTGCCTCTAAATTAACAAACTCTTCAAAAAGAAAATCAACAGAACTTATATATCGTAAAATTATCTTTGAATTAGAAAGTAAAAATTTATACAAATCACTATCTTCGACATAATCAACTAATTTGTTTTCCATTTCTGGGAAAAAATATTTCATAGCTAAATAAGCCCCGCTATGATTATTATCAAAAACATAATTATCTAATGATTTTACATCATTTTCAGCAGAAACATGATGATCAATAACCACTAATTTTTTTGCTTTTTCTTGTAAAGACAGCATTACATCTAATGGGTAGGAATAATCAATAATATAGACTTCTTTACCTTCTAAATCTGGTGGTGGATTTTGTCTATCAGTAGCTCCAAAATAAGTTGCATTATCCCCAAACTTTTTCCAAGCAATATAAGATGAAGTAAAACCATCAAGACAATTCCCGTGGTAAATCACAACTATTTCTTTTTTGTTTATATCATCCATTTTAACTAACCATTCTATTGTTAAACCAAGCCAATACAGATAAAATAACTGATCCCAAAATAGCAGCAGTAATATTAGATATTACAAACCCATCAATTAAACTCCCTAAGAACCACAAACTAAAAATATTCAAAATCAAAGCAATAATAGTTAATGAAATTAGATTAACAGGTATATGAAAAGCTACACAAATTGGTTTTATTAAAACATGAATTATTGTTAAAAATATAGCAACTAACCCAGCTGTAATAGCAGTATCAATACTTGCACCACTAACAAAATGCGCTAATGCTCCAACAGCTAAAAGTATAGTAAACCAATGATAAATTAATTTTAATACCATAATAATTAATTAAATAAATCTTCAACGACATTTTTAATAACAGTACCATCGCCTTTGTCTCCTAATTCTTTTTTAACAGCACCAATAAGCATTCCCATTTTTGATTTGTCTGTGATACCCATTTGTTCTTTAAGTAAAATAGAAACTTTTTTAACTTCTTCAATACTTGCCATAGCTGGTGCAAATTCACGTAAAACTGCTAATTGTAGAGTGTCCTCGTCTGCTAAATCTTGTCTACCTGCAGATTGGAATTGTGAAATAGCATCTTCACGTTGTTTAATAGTCCGAAGAACCACCTTGCCACAATTAACATCATCCAAAACATCCTGAGGAGTCTTACCAGTAGCTACAAGCTCGTTAGTAAAGGCTGTAATAAGCCCCCGAATAACATTAAGACGCACAGTGTCTTTGGCCCGCATTGCATCTTTTAGTTGTTCTTTAATAGATATATGTAGATTTGTCATATATTGTAGTATAGCAAATAGTCCATTTATAAGCTAGAAATCCCCCAACCGGAAGCTAGGCTTGTGGCGGTTAGTAGAGAGTATGATATCCGTGCTATACTATAAAATAGTATGAATTATGTAAAGATTTTTTTTGATACCGAGACAACTGGCAATACAGATAAAGACTATTTATGTCAAATTGCGTGGAAAAAAGCAGGCGATAATGAAATAATCGAGGGGCTTTTTAAACCCCCAGTGCCTATGTCTATCGAATCTATGGCGGTATGTCATATCACAAACAAAATGCTCGAAAACAAAGAGCCTTTTTCTGGTAGTAATTTATGGAATGAATTTAATACCCTAAACGAAGACAAAAAGAATGTCTTCATTGCTCATAATGCAAAATTTGATATTGGAATGATGCGTAGAGAAAATATTGAAATAACTCAATATATCGATACCTTAAAAATTGCAAGATTTGTTGATAGAGATGGGTTAATACCTAAATACAATTTACAGTATTTAAGATACTACTATGAAATCGAAGTTGATGCTGTGGCTCATGATGCCCGTGGAGATATTATTATTCTAGAAGCCGTCTTTGAATTTCTTTCACGAAAATTAAGTGAAATGACTGGTTATACGGGAGACGAATTAATCCAAAGAATGATAAATATTTCATATGAACCATTTTTAATGACAAATTTTAGTTTTGGTAAATACAATGGCAAAACAATTGAAGAAGTTAGTAAAATTGATCCTGGGTATTTACGCTGGTTACTGGAACAAAAAGAATCAGCAAATACCGATACCGAGGAAGACTGGATTTATACTTTAAAATTTTATCTAGGCAAACTATAAAAACAAAATCCAGATAAATCTGGATTTTGTTTTTATAGTTTTTTATTTTAACAATTAGTTACCCAATATGAACACATATTATTGTTTATAGGCACTCCGATTGTACGTACAGGATTATATTCATTATAATATCCACCACCATTATAAGTATTGGACATTAAATTGTTTGAATAATAACCAGTATACGGGTTATATGAATTATAATAATTCATACCATTATTAGGATAATAATATGTTCCACCACATGGATACCCAGAAGTAAAACAATTTATTGGAGTATTATAATAATTATTATATCTATTATTATACCCAGTATTACCATAATAAGAATTACTGTAATTATTATACGGGTTATACGAATTATAACCATATGAACTATAATTACTTGACCCAAAACCAAAGCTTAAATTAATAGCAGCATCCGCTTTAGGTATTGCCCCGAAAAACATTACGAAGACAAAAATAGTTAAAATCGAAAATTTAATCATATAATTTTTCATAGCTACATTATATCATAATATACAATGGATTGTCAATAGGAATTAAAGCTCAATATAACGATTTCTTCTATATTTGAAAGCTTTAAAATATAGGCTTAAAAACTTAATAAAAGTAAGCCTTTTTAGAAAATATTCCATATCAATAAAATACCTAAGTACCCCAGCTAAAAATCCTGAATAAATAAAGTTCCCCCAGACCATCAAAGCCCAATTAGAACCAATTGGTATAACATACCCTGTATTAGCTTCTTTATATTTAGGTAATTTAGATTTTTTTGACATTGCTACAAATAATTTGGATAGATATTGCCCATCATGGATGGCGGTTTGAGCTAAGCCAGAATTTTGAGTATTTGCCCCATCCCCTATGACATAAATATCTTGTAGGTTGTTTGCTTGCATGTATTCATTTACAACAACTCGCCCTTTGTTTAATTCAACACTAGGGATTGTTTGATATAATGGATTTGGAGTGACTCCCCCAGCCCAAATTATTGTCTTGGCTTGTAATGTAACATCTTCTAAAAAAACAGTTTCATTTTCAATTTTTTGAATAGGTCTGTTGGAAAATAAATTTACACCATTTTCTCTTAAATATTTTGTAACTATCTCTGAAGCTTTTTCTGGAACTCGAGGTAGAATCCTTGGACCGCTATCAACAAGATCAATTGTGACTTTACTTGGATGAACTTTATTTTTGTTAGCCATTTTCCTCATATAAGAAGAAAGAGCTCCAGATAATTCAACTCCAATTGGACCAGCCCCGCCAATGATTATGTGTAAGTTATGCATTAAAACTTTTTCATCTTTAATGCCATTATTTTTAGCTTCTAAAAGTAAAGTATGTAAATGATTACGAAGCACAACTGCATCTCCGGTTGTTCTAAAATCAAAAACTCCGGATTCTAAGCCTTGGATATTAAAATAATTTGGGACTGACCCCAATGCTAAAACAAGCATATCATAGTTATACTGATCTCCATCTTTACCAATAATTTTTTTATTAACTGGATCAACATTAACTATTTTATCTTCTACTATTTTTATACATTCAGGTAAAATGTCTGTTAAATGGATTTTGGTTTGAATTGGGGATTCTCCAATCATTATTCTGTACACCCCTGGGTAATATTCAAAATAACCATGGCTTGTTATAAGAGTCACATGGTAAGATCCATTTTTAACTTGATTTTTTAAATTACGAGCTAGCTCGATTCCACTAAACCCACCACCAACAATAATTATATGCTTTGTTTCGTTTATTTCCATAAGATGTTTTATTATAACATATTTTTATTCATCTTGTAGAAGATATTCATCAGACTCTATTTCAAGGTTTTTATTATTTAATCTTATAAATAACACTGAAAAAACAGAGATTAGGATAACAATAGAAAACCCAATATATTTGTAAATATTTTGATTTTTATTAGTGCTAGGTTTTTCATCTAAATTTAAAATGGTTTCATTATTTGGGATAAATGAATCAAGTTGGTTATTTAAATCAGAGGAAATACTAGGACTAGATTTATAAACTGAGGATATTGATTTTGAGTTAGAATTAATATTTGTTTTATTTACAAAACTAGCAGTAGTATATCCTGATGGAGATAGTATTTTTATATTATCTTTAGAATAAGAACCCATAGGAAGTTTAATAAAAATTTCATCTTTGGCTCCAATATAAGTGCCTTCAGGTATTTTTATATTTTGAGAATCTGTTTGAATTATATAATTACTAATATCATATTCTGAATCTTTAGTATTTGAAATGCTAATAGCAGGGAAAGGATTTAAAGATAGATCCTTTAAAATTAATGGTGAGTTAATTATATTAATGGTGGTTTTACCAATAGCAATTGGCTTTGGATACCAAGAGGCGTATTTATAGCTTAAACTAACAGTATAATCCCCAGGGAAAGCATAAATATGATCAACTTCTTGGTTTGTATTAACAACCAAAGTTTCTCCATCACCAAAATTCCAAGTAAAAACTCCTTGAGTTATATTTTCCCCAGAAAACCCAAAAATTTGAACCCGAAAAACTGCAGGTTGCCCAACGATATTTGTTTGATTATACATAAAATCAAAACGCATCGAGGGTTCCTTTTTATAAGGAATGAATCCTAAACCAGAAGGACTTACCTCTTGAGGTAGATTATTGTTTAGCGTACTATCTGTATTGTTATTTATATTGTTTTGTGTTGAGTTTGTGGTTAAATTTAAATCACCCGCAAACCAAGACCCGCTAGAATTTTGTTGCAAGGTTTTACCATCTCCATTTGCTCCTAATGAAGGGGTATAAGTAATTTCATATACAATATTTCCATCAGGGTCTTTAATCGCTAGTGATTCCCCTTTATCATTAGATAAAGAAAAAGACGAATCATAAAGATTCGACTTTGGGAAATTAGGATTATCATTTAAAAAATTTGTGGCATTATCAGCGATGATTGCATATTCATTATTTGCTAGTTCGGAATTACCATCAAAATGAACAATACTATGTGCTACCCCAGATTCTACTAATTTATATTTGGTTAAATCAATATTTAAACCTGTTTTGTTGTGAACTTCAACCCATTCTCGAGATGAATCCGACCCAGGCAAATCATACATTATCTCAGTAATATTTATACTACCAGCATATGCTGTATTAAAAAAAAGGAAAAAAGAAAAAATAAAGATTAAATGACAAGATTTCATTATTATTTATTTAGCTGATTTTGCTCATAGAGGACTCTAATAATTATACCAAACAAAGCACAATTAACAAGCAAAGATGTTCCACCATGGCTCATTAATGGTAAAGGTACACCAGTTAATGGGATAAGCCCAATAATAGAACCAATATTTAAAAATGCTTGGAAGGCAAATAAAGCAAAAAAACCAACAAAAAATAATCTCCCAAAAGGAGAAACCAAAGTATGGGATAGTTTGAGCCCTCGTAAAATAAAGACCAAATAAAGACCAATTACAAATACTGAGCCAACGAAACCAACTTCTTCTCCAACAACAGCAAAAACAGAATCACCTTGGGGTTCTGGTAGAAAATTAAACTTTTGAACACTTTGCCCAAACCCTTGGCCAATAATCCCGCCACTACCTAGACCAATTAAAGATTGTTTTAATTGATACGATGCACCTTGGGGATCATTCTCAGGATTTAGAAATGTCTTAAATCTAGTTGCGATATATGGTTTTGTTAAAATTAAAAAAACTCCAAGAATCAATAACACTCCTATTATTGAAAGTATAATCCGATAAGGTAACCCAACAATAAACAAAACACTAACGCAAGTTAAAAATATTAAAACGACGCTTTTAGTATCGGGTTGAGGTAATAAAACACCCGCAGAAAGAACAAGAATAACTAAAACCGGAATAATCAATGCAAATAAACTTATTGTTCTATTTTTTATTTTTTCTTTTGGATTATCTCTTTTTAAAAATTTAGAATAAAGAGCTGCTAAATATAAAATAATTGATGCCTTTAAAAAATCTGCAGGTTGAAAAGATATTGGTCCAATATCTACCCAGCGTCTTGCCCCACCATGAGAGACCCCAATTCCTGGTAAATAAACCAAAGCAGTTAGTCCTAATGCTAGAAAAAAGAAAATTGGTGCATATTTTTGCCAAAAAGTACTAGGGATTCGTATTATAAAAACAAAAGCAATTAACCCACCCAGAAAACCAAGCAATATCTGGGTTCGTACAATTGATGTAAATTTTAAAGCATTAGAATCAAGAACCCCCAGTGAGGCCGATAAAAAGAAAAGTAAACCAACAATTAACAATATTGCAAAAGTTGTTACTAAAACTTTGTCTGCGGCAAAAATCTTTTTCATAATTAGCTTACAAAAACTAAAATGGTTCCAATAATCGATGTGATAAATCCAACTATCCAAAAACGCATTACGACTTTGGGGCGCCCCCAACCAAGAGCTTCAAAATGGTGATGCAGTGGTGCCACAATAAAAAGTTTTTTTCCTTTCCGAAATTTTTTAGATACTAATTGAAGAACAACAGAAAGTGAAGTAATAAAAAGTGGGAAAACTAATATTGGTAAAAGAAGCACAGTATCAGTGAAAAAAGCATAAATTGTAATAAGAGTGGTTAAGGCAAGCATCCCTGTTTCACCCATATAAAATTTAGCAGGCATGATGTTATACCAAAGAAAAACTAAGATGCTAGAAAGTATAATTACAGCTAAAGCAGCTAAATCATATTGGTTTCTAAAATATGTAATTACCGCATATGCTCCAAAAGATGACATTAACACCCCGCCTGAGAGCCCATCAATACCGTCAATAACGCTCCCAGAAAAGACACTATAAAGAACAAGTATAAAAAACGGAACAAACATAAACCCAAGTGATACATCACCATAAGTTGGGATATGCAAAGTATGAATATCAAGCTTTAAATAAAACCAAAGACCCAGCAATAAACCTAAAAATATAATTGAAATTGATTTAATTATTCGAAGCTTGATAGGGTCAGTTGACCAATAACCTTTACCCCAGATTTGAATAGCATCATCTAAAAACCCAATTGCCCCTGCAAAAATAAAAGCTCCCAATGGTAACAATGTTTGCGAACGTGATAAAAAGTCTAAAGTTTTAAATGCTGAAATATTTGTGAACTTTGCTAAAACAAATAAAATTAAAATTGAAACAACGGTAATAAAAATTACTAATCCCCCACCAATTCTAGGAATTTTTGTTTCTTCGTCTGTATGAATATTATGGAAATGTTCATTTGTAGTATTAAGAGCACGGTTATTTTGACGCCATAATTTATTTTTATAAATAAATCTTATAAAAATAGGAGCAAAAATAAAACCCAGAAAAACTGCAATAACTCCCGAAGCTAATAAACTTGTTATTTGTGGTGCCGGCATAAACATTATATTAATTTTCTAATTGTAAACTATTTTTCAAAGAGTTTTTTAAATCATCATGAACTTTTTTATAATCTGGCATTTGGTCAATACTACTAATCCCCAAAAACCGAAGTGTCTCAACTGTAGGGATATAGATATTGTCTCGCCCAATTTTACCAGATCTTGCAATAAGACCTCGACTAACCAAAACCCGAAGCATATAAGAGCTTTGAACCCCACGAATATAGTCAATTTGGCTTTTGGTTGCACCACCAAGATAAATAATACTACAAAGGGTTTCTAATGCTGGACGAGAAAGCTCGCCTTCACGCTCTTTATTGTCTCTAGTTAAAATTAAATCCCGTGCTGTCCCCGAAACAATAATTTGATAATGGTTATTATGATTAAGTAAATTTAAAGATGAATTATCTTTGTTAAAAAAATCCTCTATTTCTTTAAGTGCTGATATTACGCTATCTTCATTTTCGTTATTTAATAAAGATAAAATATCTGAAAGACTTAAAGCCTCAGATTCATAAAATAAAATTCCTAAAATTGTGTTTGCTAAATCAGACATATTAATTATATATTTATTTTATTTACTGGTTCACATATTATATCACTGTAATTTGTATTTTGCTCAAGATTCATTAACCCACTACGAGAAAGTTCAAGTATCGCCAAAAAGCTAACAATGACTGAGACTTTTCTTTCACGATATTCCATGTGCTCAAATTCAGATAACTCGGCAATTTTTGAAAAAGATACTTTTTGATTAATCTTTTGTAAATTAGTTGTAATTTTAAATATCATCTCTTCCAAAGAAACTATTTTATTAACTGAAATTTTAGGTAGATTTTCCTTTTCTTCGGGTAATCCTGCAATTAAAAAGTTAGCTAATTCCAAAAGATTATCTAGATTAATGCTTTCGTGTGGAATAAATGAAACAGAATTAATACTTTTCTTTTTAGATAATTGAATATATGGTGATGGAATATTAGTTGTGTAGCTTTTAACAACATTTCGCAGGGATTCTAATATTCGAAGTCTTTCTTCTAGATTATGGCTGGCATTATCCATTTCTTCATCTTGGGTTTTACCATCATCTATTAAAATTTTGGATTTTAAATAAACCAAAGTTGCGGCAATAGATAAAAATAAAGTTACATTGGGTAAATCTTGGCTAATGTTACCTTGGATATATTTTATATAATCATCTGTTACTTCTGATAAAGAAACATCACTAATGTGCATCTTCTTTTTTTCAATCAAAGATAGTAAGACATCCAGCGGTCCTTCAAATTTATCAGTTTTAACAAGATAAATATTTTCGTCCATCCCGTTAGAAATAGATCGCGATACACATACCGCATTCTAGTTTATTTAATCTAATAATTTTAATGAATTCCATAATTTATATATTTCTATTTTATTTTTGTCGATCGCGATTTCTAACGGGAGACATATTATTAAATTAACTTAATTCCTAGTTCTGTAATTTGCTTGTTAGGCATTTCACTTGGTGCCCCCATCATTAAATCTTTACCTTCACCGGTTTTTGGGAAAGCGATAACTTCGCGAATATTAGGTTCGTTCTGCAGTATCATTACAATACGATCAATCCCTGGAGCAAATCCTCCGTGTGGTGGTGCTCCGTATTTAAAGGCTTCAAGCATGTGAGCAAATTTTAATTGCTGAGTCTCTTCAGGAATACCTAGTAAATTAAATACTTGTTTTTGTTCATCAGAATTATGAATACGAATAGAACCCGATGAAAGTTCGTAACCATTTAAAACCAAATCATACGCATTTGCTCTTATAGATAATAAATCAGAACCAGTCATAAATTTATCTCTATCTTCTGGATGGACTGAACAAAATGGATGATGTTGAGCTTGAAGAGATCCATCATCTAGTTTTTCAAACATTGGAAAATCTAATACCCAGCAAAATGCGAGCTCATTAGGGTCTTCTTTGTTAATTCTTAAGTCAGGTTTGTCAGATCCATATTTTTCCATACATTCTTTATAAGTTAATCTTGGAAATGGAATTTGTGATATTTTTTTATCAGGATAAAGTTTGTTTACTAATTCAATAAACATTGGCTCGGTAAAAGATAGAATTTCTTCTTGATTAACAAAAGACATTTCGTAATCGAGTTGTGTGAATTCTGGTTGTCTGTCTCCACGAGTATCTTCATCACGCATACAACGAGCTATTTGGAAATATTTTTCAAACCCTGCAACCATACAAAGTTGTTTAAATTGTTGAGGTGATTGTGGAAGAGCATAGAATTTACCATTCTCAAGCCTTGATGGTACTAAATATTCACGAGAACCTTCTGGGGTTCCTTTCATAAGCATTGGAGTTTCGATTTCAATAAAATCATTAGCATGCATATATTCACGGAAAAAAGTTATGATTTTATCGCGCATGCGAATATTGTTTTGCATTCTTTGTGTTCGCAAATCAAGGTAACGATATTTTAATCGAACATCTTCCCCAACTTCAAAAGAATCTTTGTCTAATTCAAATACAGGCGTTTCGGCTTGATTTAAAACTTCGATTTCAGTAACTTCAAGTTCTACATCACCACCGACAATATTAGGGTTGATGTTTTTTTCAGGGCGTTTGTTAACGATACCGGTTACCTTTAGGACCCATTCTGGGCGGATATCTTTAGCAACATCTAGAGCTTCGGTATGGTTAGGCAATACTACACATTGGAGTATTCCGGACATATCCCGTAAGTCAAAAAAGACCATTTTACCTTGGTCCCGACGGATATTTACCCAGCCAGCCATAACTACAGTATTGCCGACATTTTCGCTTATATTCTTTACTAAAATTCTTCCTTGCATATAAGGATATAGTAGCATAAAAATGGGTATTTTAAAATGGATTATATAACCCCACCCTCTACGCTATGCTGTCTCCCTCACCTTATCAAGTGAGGGAGATGACGAAAAACCTCTTGAATTAATCAAGAGGTTTAGAATCTAATGCATCGAACTTTGGAATTTTTCGTAAGCTTTAGATATTGGAATTATGATAGCATACAGCGGGTATATAACAATGCAAGATAGATAAAATAATAGTGGGTCACGGTCTTTAAGGGAAAGATTTATTTTTTGTAGCCACATAAATAGTAACTGCAATGGCATATAAATAACAGCAAAAAATATTAAAAATACTCTGCGTCCTTGTGGAAAAAGTAAAAGGAAAAAACAAACTATTGCAATAATCACCCAAGTTGACATATGTGTATTATACCATAGATTAATTATTTAATTAAAAGCTCTTTTGCTTTTTTATAAAGAGCTAGAGTCTCTTCATTTAACATAGATTTAACAAATTTCTTTTTTTGTTCTTCTGTAAGATTAAATAAATCATCAATTTTCCAAATTTCAAAACCTTCAGCTTTACCCTCTTCCACATGAAGATCCTCAATAGAACCTTTATACAAATAAGCATATCTGCTACGTATAGCATTATTAACTAAATTAGTATCTTTATCAGCCCCAAAATTATTATTCCTTGTTTTTTCAATAAAAACTAAATCTTTTACATCAATGTCTATCCCTGTTTCTTCTTTGCATTCTTTTACTGCAGTTTCTTCATAAGACATTCCTGGTTCTACATGACCACCAACTGTCGGTGAAAGTTTATCCGGATTTGTATCTTTATTTTTGGCTCTATGTTGGAAAATAATTTCACCATTTGGAGTTATAAACCAAATATGTATTTCACGATGAAGAAGACCTTTTTGATGAATTTTTAAACGAGTTTCAAGATCAATGACATTATCATTTTCATCTACAACTTCTAACATTTCTAAAGGGTCACTCATATTATTTAAAACATTCTTCTAATAATTCTGGGAATTCTTGAGTCCCCATATCGCTATAGCAAAAGTGGCCATAGTCTTTAAATTCTACAATTTTTATATCTTTAACTTTTTCTTTAAGAATAGAAATACTGTCTTGGACTTCGCTCATATCATTGGTTGAACTAAAAATTGTAATACCTTTTGTTTTACTAACAATATTTGGGTCAATAGTAAAATCAAACATACCAGTATTTAAAAATTTATCTGGATCAATCCATGGTGCAACTAATACAACTTTGCCAACATGTACATCATTTTCACTTAAATATTTAACAATAAATCCACCGCCACAAGAATGGCCTATTAGAATAGTTTCTTCATTTAGTGGTAACCGTTCAAACATTTCTTTCCATGCATTATATTCAGGATTATAAGGTACGGGCATTTCCGGAGTTTGAGTAATAATGTCTCTTAGTAATAATTGTTTTTGTATCCAAGGCAACCAATGACAATTAGAAGACGCTGGACGATTTACATCGTAATACTCTTCACTACTTGGCATACCATGAATTATTATTGCTGTTTTCATATAATATTTATTATTATTTATTAATTGTCTGTAATAATTCTATAAATGCAGGTTGGTTAAAATGTCCACGGTCGGTGAATTTATGGAAATTTGCATTAGGTAAATATTTATAGACCGTCTCAGAATTTGAAAATGGAACAACATTGTCATCTACTGAATGCCAAATATGGATTTCATTAGCAGTATCACGAATAGATTCTATTTTACTAACATCAAATTCAAATGAAGAAAGTTTTTCTAAAAACATTTCTGGCTCATTTTCAATATATGGTGATACAAAATGCAGTTGTGAAATTTTCTTTGGAAAAGTATTTTCGGACATATATTTTAATAAAAATGTTGCACCTAATGAGTGCCCAATAAGAATTATTGGTTCATCTTTTATAAATTCAAAATGTCTTTCAAACCAAATTTTCCATGCGACATAATCCGAATTTTGTTTTGCTGGCATAAGTGGAACAAGTACATCGTGGGTCTCGGTTAATGCCCAACTAATCCAATCACGCCAGTTTTTTGAGGTGTGATAAGGATCAAGTTTTACAGTTCTTATATACTCGTAAAAATCATCTTTATTTGCAAAAGTCTCTCCCCCACGAATAATTAAAACTTGTTTTTTGTTATCCATAATATGATTATACCATTAAATTTTTGATAAAATATCATCAGCAACATCCTCTATTGGTCTTTCGGTATTTATAGAAATAGCTCCAGAATTTATTAAATCTTGTTCAAAATCTTGATATAAACCAAGCATGAATTCCCTTTCAGCTTCTTCTTTGCCGAAATCATTATCGGTTCTTGTGTTTATACGGTGTAAGAAAGTTTCCGGAGTACATTGCAATACAAAAATCTTATCAAAAAAATCTAAGAAATCATCTTGATTATTCGGCATTCCACAAACTACTACAATTTCTTGATTTGAATTATTTACCAAATCTTTCAACTTATTTTCATCACAAAACCATTCATGTGAATCAAGCCATTCCCTGCCAACCCCAAGACCAGTTTTTTCTTTTGTTATTTTATTTCTCCAATTACAAAGTCCATCTGTTGAATCAATATCTATAGCAAAAATTCCTCGCTTATTAAACTCGGTAACTAATGTAGTTTTACCTGTTCCTGATACTCCTGTAATATAAATCTTTTTCATAAATTATTCTTCTATAAATCCGCCGGTTTGGTGACTCCAAAGTTCGGCATATATTCCGCCTTTATTTAATAATTCAGTATGTGTTCCATCTTCGGCAATTCCCCCATCTTCGAGTACTATTATCCGATCCATCTTTTGAATAGTTGACAATCTATGCGCTATTACAATTGTGGTTCTACCTTTCATAAGCTCAACAAAAGCTTTTTGAATATAATCTTCACTAACGCTATCGAGCGAGCTTGTGGCTTCATCCAATATTAATACCGGTGAATCCTTAAGCATAGCCCGAGCTATAGCTACACGCTGACGTTCCCCGCCGGAAAGTTTAACCCCACGTTCCCCAACCAAAGTATCATAACCATTAGGAAGTTTTATAATAAAATCATGCGCATAGGCGGATTTAGCAACAGCGATAATTTCATCATCCGATGCACCAACTTTACTATATGCAATGTTTTCTTTAATTGTCCTATGGAAAAGCATTGGCTCTTGAGGCACATATGAAATTACTTGACGTAAATCATCTTGTAAAACATTTTTAATATTTTGCCCATCAATTGTAATTTCGCCATTTGTTGTGTCAGTAAATCTTAATAACAATTTTGTAATTGTTGATTTACCCGCACCCGAATGCCCCACAAGCCCAACATGGCTCCCTGAATTTATTTTTAAATTTAAGTTTTCAATTACTGGGTTACCATTTTGATAAGCAAAACTAACATCTTTAAATTGTATATCCCCGTCTTTCATTTTCAATTCTTCTGGATTCTTTGGGTCTTTTATTTCAATATCTAAATCAAAAATATCCACAACTTCTTTCATTTCAATTAATGACCTGACTATTCGTGTTATTGATTTACCTAAATTCCAAAGTATATCAAAAAGGTTAACCATATAACTTTGTAAAAGTATAATCATACCAACTGAGATTTTATCTGCATACCACATTTTTATTGCCATAAACATAATAACTATTTGCAAAACTCCCATCATTAAAGACTGGAATACTAACCTTGTATTAGCATAATTCCATGCTTTCATTCTTTTAGTTTCTTCATCTTGAGTAACCTTTTTAAAACCTAATTTTTCAAAAAAACTATTACTAAATATTTTTATATTAAGAATATTTATTATTGAGTCTGAAAGTCTACCTGTAACAACAGAATCTGCTTCGGATTCTAATAAATCATATTTAATTTTTTGTTTTACAAAAACTATTGTTATTAATATATAAATAATAGACCATACAACAAAAACCCAGGCCATTATTGGGATTTTAATAAATAAAACAACTAAAATACCCCCCAAGGTAACTATTCCGAAATATATTTGAAAACTTACTGATTCAAAAAAGACATCAAATGATCTATTAAATCTTTTTGTTTTTGCAATGATACTACCTGTAAAATTATTAGAAAAGAAATTATATGAATGGTTTAAAATTTTATTAAACGAAAAATCATAAAGTCTTTTCATGACTTTACTAGTAAAATAAGATTCCGTAAAACTAGCTGCCCGATAAACGATTATATAAACCAAAATTATAGTACAAAGTAACAAAAGCAAATGTAAGGATTGATTAAATATAATACCTTTAGGTAAACCAGAAGATAAAGTATCAACCAAGTCTTTATATATAAATGGTTTTAAAATTAATTCAGCAATTATACCAATTCCATAAAATAAAAAAGTTAACACTAAAGACACCCAATGTTTTTTCATTTGGGGCCATAGGTAAAACAGTATTCGTTTAAAATTTATATCTTTCATCCCGTTAGAAGCAGGTCGCGATCTTTTTTAAAAATCAAAACTCTACTTTTTAAATAATTATCAATAATTAAATAAGCACTGTTCCCGTTATTTATGCGTGACAGCGGCTTCTAACGGGATTCATTTACTATTTATTTTGCGCCGAATTTAGTGATGGCTTTACGAAATCCGCCTTTTTTGTCAGACAATTCTTTTGCCCCGCGAGTAACGGTAGCTACACCAACGCCAAGCTTTTCAGCAATTTCGCGTTGAGCAATTCCAGATTCAAGCATTTTAACTATTTGCCAGCGACGAGCAATTTCTTCATACTCACCAGCAGTCAAAAGGTCATCTAAAAATTCATTTAACAAATTACCCCCTGCCCCAGCAACTT
>JACCDT011513338.1_pt1 | contig 19237 bp, 21 predicted proteins | sample 7446291 | NCBI WGS metagenome assembly JACCDT01 (sample SAMN15323446, study PRJNA562643) | freshwater metagenome | isolation source: river surface water | place: USA:Blue River Watershed | collected 2017-08-17 | reverse complement strand
GTTGTTGAAGGTAACTGGGGTTGGGGGCCAGTCGCATGTAAGTTTGCACTTGAAATCGCAAAACGAAAAATTAAGGATCTAGGAACCGTAAGTATCGCGGTGCGCCACGTCAACCACATTGGACGACTCGGTGAGTATGTTGAAGAGTTAGCAGAACTCGGGTTAGTTTCTTTGATGTGGTGCAACTCAGATCCATCAGTAGCTGCATTTGGTGGCAAAGAAAGATTATTTGGCACCAACCCTTTTGCTGCGGGTATTCCGACCACAGATTCTCCAATTGTGATTGATTTTGCTACCGCAGCGTCCGCAGAAGGAAAGTTGCGAGTTGCTCGTGCTAATAATCAAAACATTGGAGCTGGGATTGTTATTGATAAAGATGGAAAAGAGTCGTTAGACCCACAATCATTTTATGATGGCGGCTCACTACTACCCTTCGGTGGACACAAGGGTTACTGCATGTCGCTAATGATTGAGCTTTTGGGAGGTGCAATATCTGGCGGTCACCCCTCTACCTCAACTAGATTCACAAGAGGAAATGGAACGGTTTTAATTGTTATGGATCCAGAGTTCTTTGTTCCCAAAGAGTCATTTGAAAAAGACATTTCGGAATCAATCTCCAAGATAAGAAATACTCCTCCCATAAAGGCCGATTCTCCAGTTATGCTTCCCGGGGACGTAGAAAATTTTCAGCGCCGAAAAAATCAGCCAGAAATCACCATCTCTAAAGCTATTTGGGAGAGCATCTTGGAGTTGGAAGAATCAATTTAACTATCGCTTCTTTTTAGGATTTGTCGCAGGAACAATAGGTGCTTCTGCAAAATGCTTTGAAACACGTTCGAAACCACGAGCCACATGCTCATTTATCTCTTTTCGGGCCGCAACAAGCTTCCTCGACTTAACTACTTCCAGAATTCTCTCATGATCAGACTCCCACTTTCGCATATAATTTTCATTAACTCTTTCATTCTGGGACCAGCTATAAACCAAAAACGCGTGAATTTGAGAACGTAATATCTCCCACGCTCTGAATAAGCGATCATGATGAGCGGCTCTAAAAAGTCCAGTGTGAAAATCTAAGTCAATTTTGCTAACCTCTTTTGGAGTTCTTTGTTTGTGCGACAGCTTTCGATAATAATTCAATATCTCTTCCAAGGCCGCTAAATCAGCTGAGGTGGCATTCTTGCAAGCCCACTCGATTGCCAACTCTTCTAGAACACTACGTAGTGAGAAAATCTCTTCAAGGTCATGCTTGTTCCAAGATGCTATACGCGCGCCCTTATGTCTCTCAATATGTACTAAGCCTTCGCGCTCTAGTCTCATTAAAGCTTCTCGGACTGGACCACGAGAAACACCCATTTGGGCTGCCAAGTCATCTTCGGCTAACCGTCTTCCTAGTTCAAGTTCGTGAGACACAATCGCTTCACGTAGGTCATCGGTTACGACATCTGCCAAAACACGACGTGAGGCAATTCCTAATGACAATGGACGCTCAGACATGACTACTCCTGTTGTTGTTTGTTAACAATAACTGTAGCGTCTTGAATAGGATTGGAGAAGTGGAACGGGCACTATGTCCGAATTGATTTAGTAATGACCGAGGTTGCCGCCAGCGTTGAAGGCGAGATTTCCACCGTCAACTGGAAGAATAACGCCTGTAACCATGGCTGCTGCCTCACTTGAGAGGTAATGCACCGCATTTGCAATGTCTTCTGGTTCAGCTACCCGACCCAATGGAATGCCCTGCAACAGACGGGTCATCAGGATTTGAGCTTTTTCCCCTTCGGTCTGCACCCAACGGCGCCATCCCGGGGTATTTACTGAACAAGGTTGAATTGCATTAACCCGAATCTTGGCTGTAGCCCACTCAATCGCTAACTCACGAGTCATTTGAATTACGCCACCCTTGGCTGTGCTGTAAGCAAAATTACCCCGTCCAATCGCAGAGCTTCCCGCGATCGATGCGATATTTACGACGGCTGCTGGTTTCTTGGCTGCCAAAACTAATTTGGAAAACTCACGTGCATTTAAGAAGTAACCCTTTAAAGAGGTGTCCATAACTCGATCCCACTCTTCCACTGTTGTGTCTTGTGGAGGAGTATGAATTCCCTGTGCCGCGTTATTCACTAGGACATCAGGAACACCAATCTCATTTTTTATTGCGGTAAAGATACGGATGACATCGGCCTCCTTGCTGGCGTTACCAACATGGGTATGCACTTTGATCTGTTTAGCCTCTAGTTCCTGTCTCAACCGTTGTAGACCATTTTCATCTACATCAGTTGCAACAATCGTGGCTCCAGAACCTCCGAGTTGGTGACAGGTCGCGCTGCCAATTCCACCTGCCGCACCTGTTATGACAACTACCTTGCCCGTTAAATCAAAAACATTTACCGACATGCTCTTCTCATCTCTAGTAGGACATTACCTTTTTGACCGCATCAACAATTCCAGCCACAGTCGGAATCGCCGCCTCAGACATTTGAGGATTGGCACTAATTGGAGCTCTTACACCACCAACGCGAACAATCGGTCCCTTGAGGTGTTTAAAGTTGTGCTCCGATGCAGTTGCTGCAATTTCAGCGGTGATAGAGCCGAACATCGGTGCCTCATCAGCAACAACTACACGGCCAAACTTTTGCACTGTTTCATTGATGGTGTCGGTATCTAGCGGGTAAAGAGTGCGTAAATCAATGATTTCAACCTCTACTCCCTGCTCTGCCAACGCCTGCGCTGCTTTTTGAGCTGTTACAACGGTGTATCCATAGGTGATGATGGCGGCATCCTTACCAGTTCGTGCTGAGTAAGCACTACCAAATGGGATGTAGGTGTTCTCATCACCAATCTCGCCTCGAACACCAGATAGTTTCTTATGCATTAAGAAGATAACTGGATCTGGGGTTTGCAGTGCGGTTTTAATTAAACCCTTTACATCATAAGCCCGCGAAGGAACTGCGACTGATAGTCCAGCGGTATGTGCAAACAGCGACTCCAAAGAATTGCAGTGGTGAGCTCCACCTAGTGCTACACCCGAAGTTGCTCTAATTACAACCGGTACCGGACGATGGAACATGAATCTAATCTTTGCCGCTTGATTAATAATCTCATCCATCGCACCCAGAGAGAAATCAATAAAGTTCAAATCGATAATTGGATGGCAGCCGTACATCGCTGAACCCAATCCAGCTGCGACCATAGCCGCTTCCGAGATAGGTGAATCCTTTACTCGATCAGAACCAAACTCCTGTGCAATTCCCTTTACCTGAGCAAAGTGTCCGCCTCGCTCTACAAGATCGGTACCTAAGATGAAGATGTTTTCATTTTTCTTCATCTCTTCTCTAACGCCAGATTGGAATGCCTCGGAGTAGGTTGGATTTTGTTGTGTTGGTGTAGTGGTACTCATCGTCGGACCCCCAATAATCCTGAATCAACGCCATCTAAGATGGAGGAGATTTCTGGTGCTGGTGAACTCTCTGCAAAATCAACCGCCTCCTGCACCTCAGCAGCAACAGAGGCGATCATTGCTTCATACTCTGCAGCAGTTAACAGACCCTCTGAAATTAACTTCGCGCTGTAACGATCAATTGGATCGCGATGTGAGCGCCAATCTGCGATCTCCTCTTGGGTGCGATATTGACCTTTTTCACCGACATTGTGACCGTAATATCGATAGGTCAAGGCGTTTATAAAGGTTGGGCCCTCCCCTGCAATAGCTCTCTCCCGGGCCTCAGCTGTGTAGCGGTGCACCTCCTCAACATCCTGCCCATCAATAGTGAAAGAAGGTAGGCCAAAACCGGCACCTCGTTTTGCAATGTCATTTCCACCAGTAACTCGCTCAACAAAGGTTTCTACCGCATATTGGTTGTTATCAACGATCAAGATAAAGGGCAGTTTGTAGATAACCGCCATATTTACCGCTTCCCAGGTACGGCCAGTGTTCATACCACCATCACCAACAAAGCCGACCGCAACTTTCTTGTGTTTCATCTGTTTAATTCCCATTGCCGCACCCATGGCGATACCGACACCTGCGCCGACGATGCCATTGCCGCCGAAGTGACCATTTTCAACATCAGCTAAATGCATAGATGCTCCGCGGCCACCGGAGCAACCGGTAACTTTGGTGTAAAGCTCTGCCATTACTGATTTGACCGGCATTCCTTTTGCAATAGTGTGATGATGAGAGCGGTGAGTAGTAGCGATTACATCTTTTGGATCCAGCGCTGACATAACGCCAACTGCAACCGCTTCCTGTCCGGAGGAGTTATGCATGCCGCCTGGAACTTTTCCACGCAAAGTTAACTTATCCGCAGTCTCCTCAAAAGTGCGGATTAAAAGCATCTGCCTTAGTAAAGAGTTGGTGCGATCTTTTTCAGTACTCATTATTCACTCTCCCCTGGAGCAAGTACTACTGTGATGGTTTGTCCGGCAGGAACTTCGGCGTTAATGGCATATCTATGAGCTCCGAGGGTCCCTGATGTTTCGCAGGCTAAATCCATTGTTGTCTTATCGGTTTCAATAACTGCAATAACATCACCTGCATTTACCGAATCACCTGGATTCTTCTGCCACTCCAGAAGCACCACATTGTCCATGGCCATTCCAACAGCCGGCACGAAGATTTCTTCCATTATTGCTCCATTTCCTAGAAGGGACCTACTGCGAATTTTCCATTTAGTTGTGTGCCACCATTTAGTGAACCGTCGAGATACGCCAACACATCACGTACGCCCCACTCCATCAATCTTGGGCCAGCGCTCTGTGAGTACCACGCGATATGTGGCGTCAGTATTAGATTTTTGGTACGACGCAGCTCAGATTCAAGGGGTAGTGGTTCAGTTTCAAATACATCCAACCCAGCTCCATCTAGGTGTCCATTATTTAAAGCCGCAATTAATGCGTTTTCATCAATCAAGCCACCACGGGAAACATTGACCAGAATTGATCCCTTTGGCATTAAGGCCAACTCGCGTTGCGAAATCATGTGGTGGGTCGATTTCATATAAGGAGCATGCAAACTAACAAACTGTGAGTTACGCAGTAACTCATCGACTGAGTCCACCATATTGACGCCAGGTATAGGTGTCTTTACCGCTGGATCAAATCCGATAATTGTTTTGAAAAGTGGTTTAGCTTTTTCAATCAAAGCTTGTCCAATTCTGCCGCAACCTATAACTCCAAGAGTTGAATCTTGTAGGGATGCGATGTGAGCAACTTTCGGTGCTGGTATCCACTCTGAATTTTGAATTCCATTATGGGCTTGTAATAGACCTCGGTGCAACGCTAGCAACATCGACAGTGCATGATTTGCAACTTCATTGAATGCGTAAGTTGGTTGAAAAATCACCGGCGTCTTACGATTAGTAGCAGCATCTAAATCAATGTTGTCTAAACCAACGCCAAGTCGACCTATGCATCTAATTGATTCTGGTAGGGCAGCAATTTTTTCTGCGGTTAACTTGTGGAGCGCGACGATAATCGCATCGCAGCCATTGGTCCCAGCCTTCAAGGATTCAATCTCATCGGTATTAACTTCTTGAAATTCAAAACCATACTTCTCTGACAGGGACTTAACCCAATCTGATCCTGAAGCGGTTCCTTGCCCAAAGGCGAGCTTCACCAAATGCCTCCATCCCTAATACCCTTGAAAATCAGTATTGCGTTTACTGTATACAATCTTGGCTCGGAAGGGTAGGGTTTTCTGAGAAATTTATAAGCGCTGTGGGCCACAGTTATGGCCAGAGGAGTTTTTCAGATGTCACTTCCACTTCCACGCCCTGGCAAGGTAATCGCCGTTGGTTTGAATTATCGAGACCATGCCAAAGAAGCAAACGTCCCACTACCAGTTGCGCCAGTTCTTTTTACAAAGTGGACCACTAGCCTCACCCATCATGAAGCAAACATCATCATTCCAAAAGGTGTTACACAATGTGATTGGGAGGCAGAGCTAGCGGTTGTGATTGGCAAGACCGCTTGCAAGGTTTCAGAGGCCGAGGCGCTGAACTACGTATCTGGATACACCTGCATGAATGATGTGACTGATCGTGAAGCACAGAGTAAAGATGGTCAATGGGTGCGCAGCAAGTCATATGACACCTTTGGACCGATTGGTCCCCGTATCGTCACTCCGGAGGAGATTGGCGATCCGCACAACCTAAAGATTGAAGCCCGTCTTAATGGAAAAACCATGCAATCCTCAAACACCAGCAACCTGGTTTTCAATGTGCCATATCTAATTTCATACATCAGTCAGAGAATTACCCTTGAGGCCGGGGATGTAATCACAACTGGAACCCCTCATGGTGTCGGAACCTTCTACAACCCACCAATCTTTATGAAGGATGGGGATGTAATTGAAATTGAGATAGAAAAGATTGGCGTACTACGCAATAAAGTTGTGGCTGAGTAGTTAATGAGCTACACCGACTCTGATAACCGTTTAGCGCTTATCACTGGTGGCGCTAATGGAATTGGTCTTGCTACCGCTGAAAAGCTATCCCAACAAGGCTACGACCTCTTTCTAATTGATAAGGATGCGGACAATCTAGAACTGGCACAAAGGAAGCTATCTCGAAATGGGGTTCGGGTCGAAGTCATGGCGCTAGACCTCTCCAATGCTCAACAAACCGATGCTGCAATCGCAAAGCTGGTTGCAGAGTTTGAGATAGATGCCTTAGTAAACAACGCTGGAGTTGGCTTTGCCCGTACTGTTTCTGAGACAACCCAGGCGGAATGGGATCTCACCTTTGCGGTAAACATCACCGCTCAGTTCATTATCTGCAAACATGTCGTACCTCGGATGATTGCGCGTGGCGGAGGAGAGATTGTTAATGTCGCCTCAGCTGGAGCTTTGGTTGGCTTAAAGAATCGAGTTGCCTACTGTTCTTCAAAGGCAGCTGTTCTTGGATTGACACGTTGCATAGCTGCAGATCACGCAATGGATGGCATTCGAATAAATGCGATTGCACCTGGGACTGTTGATTCAACTTGGATCGGCAGAATTTTGGCGGATGATCCAGATCCGGTAGCACGTCGCAAACTTATGGAGGCACGCCAACTAGATGGTCGTATGGGAACCCCTGAAGAGGTGGCAAATGGAATTGCCTTCCTGTTAAGTCCAGAAGCCCGTTTTGTTAACGGCAGCGTCTTCTCAATGGATGCTGGATTAACGGCGGTTTAGATGTCAGAGAAATTACTTGGTGTTGTCGGCGTAATTAGAACTGAAGATTCACAAATTGCTTATAACTTAGCAAAGGCCTGGAACCCGACTGCAATCTCTAATATCGAAATAACCATGACAGTTCCAAATGCTCTAGAAATAATTGAAAGATTAATTGGAGAGGGAGTAACTCGTCTTGGCGGTGGAACGGTAAGAACTGTTGAGCAGGTTCAAGCTTTGGCAAAGATGGGTGCTGCATTTGCCGTCTCACCGCATGCTGATGAAAGAGTCATAAAGACAGCGGTTGACTTAGGTTTACCTGTTACACCAGGAGCGTTAACCCCCACAGAAATAGTTCAGGTTATGCAATGGGGCGCATCAGCTGCCAAGGTTTTCCCAATCAACTCCGTTGGCGGTTTAAGTTATGTTGAATCGGTGCTTGAACCATTACCTGATGCCAGACTAGTTGTATCTGGTGGAGTGCAACCAGCAGAGGTGCAGAGCTATCTCAAGTTAGGTTGTGTCGGTGTTTGTATGGGTGGTGCGCTTTGGGATTTAGAGTTAGCCAGATCAGGAGATATCCAAAAGTTAACCGCATACGCTGAACACGCCCTCCTTTCTATGTAACCTCAAAACATTAAGGATCCAAATGAGCGTTTTGATTGCGGTGGATAAGTTCAAAGGATCCTTAACCCAAGTTGAGGTTTCGCAGGTTGTTGAGCAGGCGCTAATCAATAAAGGTTTGGATAGCAAGGTAATTGTTATCGCCGACGGCGGAGATGGTTCCATCATGGCGCTCGAAAAAATCGGTTGGCAGCTCTTAAAGGTTGGGGTGACCGGACCTGTTGATCAACAACACATCGCCAAATATGCGGTGAGTCCGGATGGCAAAAAGGTCGCGCTCGAGGTTGCTGAGTTGTGCGGCATCAAGTTGTTGGAGGGCGGATTAGCTCCTTTTCAAGCCTCATCTCACGCACTTGGTGAAGCGATAATAAAGATTAAACCATCTGAATATGAGGAGTTATTGATATTTATCGGCGGCAGCGCCAGCGTTGATGGTGGAGTTGGAGCGCTCTCCGCTCTCGGAGTAGGGCTTTATGATGCAAAGGGATTGAAAATCTCTCCCAATCTAAGTGGCTTAATGAGGCTAAAAGCAATTAACTCAAAGCAATTAGCACAAATTCAGCAAAACATTTTCCAAAACTGCAAGATTACAGTTTTGAGCGACACCAATTACCGACTGCTTGGTTTCAAGGGTGCAGCAATGGCTTTTGGTAAACAAAAGGGATTAGGTTGGATAGATCGGATTCGGGCAGAGCTTGCGCTTCGTAGATTTGCAAGATTGATCTCTCGCTTTAATCACGGTAAACCTGAGCGAACACCTGGCTCCGCTGGCGCTGGAGGAATCGGCTTCGCTTTTCACAGCTTCTTCGCCGCTTCAATTGAATCCGGATCAAACTACTTTTATAAAGAGACCGACTTTGTAAATGAGCTAAAAGACGCATCCTTGCTCATAACTGGTGAGGGCAGAATTGATGAGACCACTACCTCTGGAAAGAGCATCTATCCTCTTTTGACAGCAGCCCGCGCCAGCCAAATAAAGTGTTTAATGATCTGCGGCAGCGCCGATGCGCATACTGTGAAGAGATTGAAAAAAGAGTTCCCTACTATTGTGGATATTCTGCAGCTAAAAGATACTGGGCTGCCAATCAAAGTGTTGATGAAAGATGCTGCTGAATTGCTAAGAAGAGAGCTGGATAAAATACCTATCGAGAGGTGGATAAAGTGACCACAATCTGGTGCCAATGGTCCGATCTACAACTTCCTAGTGGGTTTGAACTAATCTCAAAACCCATATCTGAGTTAACTTCAGAACAGCTCGAGAGGGTTGAGTTTTATGTTCCGCTATATATGGGCGGAATAAATGCCCTGCGGCCGATTGACAGTATGCCAAATCTCAAAGTGGTTCAGTTATTGATGGCAGGGTTTGATGATGCGCTCCCCTTTATGCGCCCTGGAATCCGTTTGTTTAATGCAAGAGGGGTTCATGACTTCTCAACCGCTGAGTTAACTTTGGGTTTGATTCTCTCCAGCCTAAGAGGCATAAAGCAGTTTGCATTAGATCAGCAGAATGCAAAATGGAATCACCAACGGTTCGACTCGTTATTTGGTAAAAGAATTGCAATTGTTGGAGCCGGTTCTATCGGACAGAAAATCAACTCCTTCCTGCAACCATTTGAGGTAAGTGTGGAGTTTTTTGGTAGAAGCAAGAGAGCTGGAGTATCTGACCTTCAAGATTTAGATGCCTCACTTAGTGAGTTTGATGTTGTGATTCTGATTGTCCCGCTTACTAACGAGACAAGAGGTTTGTTTAACGCCGCGCGAATTAGCAGGATGAAATCAGGTGCCTTATTGGTAAATGTGGCGCGCGGAGCTGTTGTTAACACCGCAGATTTGTTAGAAGCGCTGCACTCAGGCCATATCAAAGCTGCGTTAGATGTAACCGACCCAGAACCCCTTCCCGCTGAACATCCCCTCTGGCGCGCTCCCAACCTCTTGATTTCGCCTCATGTCGGCGGTAACTCCTCCGCCTTTGAGCCACATGCCAGAAAACTAATTTCAGAGCAGTGTGCAAGATTTGCATCTGGTGCCCCGTTGATAAATGAGATTGAGTGGTGAGATGTTTACGGTAACTGTGGTCTTCCAAGTTAAAGCCGGCTTAAATCAAGGTTTTTTAACCCTTATGCGATCAGCCATTTCAGCCACCAAACAGGAGCCGGGGAACATTGAGTATTTGTTAAGCGTTGATGAATCAGATTCACAACGTTACATACTGCAAGAGATCTATCAGAACCGTCAGGCATATGAGGCGCACACTGAAACGGAACATCTAGCGCAACTGCGTACCGGTCTCACTGAGTTTCTATCTCAACCACCCACGGTTTATCGCGGTACCGCTATTTAAGTTTAATTTGCTAGATATCCACCATCTACCGGAATTACCACTCCGCTTACGTAATCTGAAGCAGGAGATGCCAAGAACAAAGTGGTACCAGCAAGATCTTCTGGTTTACCCCATCTTCCAATTGGAATTCGAGAGGTTAAAAACTCAAATCTCGCTTTGTCTTGCCGCACTCTGTTATTGATTTCAGTCTCAATAAAGCCAGGCGCGATTCCATTTACCCGAACACCATGTGGTAGCAGTTCATTGGAAAGGCCGCGCACCAAACCACCTAAGGCGGATTTGGCAGCCGTATAGCTAATTACATTTTTCCCGCCGAGGAAGGTCCACATCGAAGCGGTAAAAATTATCTTGCCATAACCGCGATGCACCATTCCCTTTGCTAGATCCCGAGACAGCAGGAATGGAGCGGTTAAATCAATCTCCAAGGTTTCATCCCATTGTTCATCGGTGTGATCCAAGGCCTCAGCCCGATTGGCGATTCCGGCGTTATTAATAAGAATGTCTATTGGAAGATCCTTAACCTGCGAGATGAACTGGGTGGTCTCCTCTCGATTACGAAGGTCCACTGAGTATGGGGTAAAGGAGCGTCCATGCCCCTTCACCACCTGGGCCAGCTCATCATCCTTACTTTGGTTTGAGGAGACGGCGATGATTTCCGCCCCGTACTCCGCCAGGATGGTCGCCATTGAAAACCCAATCCCTTTACGCGCCCCGGTCACCAGAGCGGTCTTACCCCTCAGATCAAAAATCCCCATTTTCAACCCCTCCATGCCCTCGAAAACCCCTGGCCAGCGAGGAAAAGATAAAGAAATTGATACCGCTAGCCTCTATTTATTTCTCGAACCTTACATTACAGTTTCGGTAAATCGTTAACCGTTCACAAAGGGAGGGAAGTTAATGATACGCAACAAGAAGCGATCTTTAGTCGCTCTAGTTGGAACCATGGCTCTAGCCATGGGCGTTCTAGTCGGTGTACCAAGCACACAAGCTGCACCGAGTGCAACCTGTAACGTAAAAACTACCGCTGCAAAAGCAAATTGCGACACAATTATTTACGGTGCATTGCATCGAGTTCAGTCACTTGATCCAATCAACCCAGTCGGTGGATACACCGAGGGTCAAATGGCATACACAATTCAAGGAAAACTTTTCCGTTATGACGCAACCGGTAAGCCACGCCGCGACTTGGTTGCTAGCGAAACAATCTCCGCTGACAAGAAGACTGTTACTCACGTTCTAAGAGATGCCAAGTACTCTGACGGAACAGTGATTACGGCACAGGATGCGGTAGTTGGTTTTGAGCGTTGGGTTGAATCAAAGCGCTCTGCCTCTTACATTGATCAAGTAGAGAAAGCGGTTGCAAGAGACAGCAAGACAATTGTTTGGACTTTAAAGCGTCCTTACCCAGGTCTGAACTTCGCGCTTGCTCAAGAGTTCATGGCACTACATCCTGCCAACAAGGTAGACACCGCGGCTAAGGCCAGAGAGTATTTTAAGAACCCTGTTGCGGGTGGACCGATGATGGTAAAAACCTTTACTCCAGGAACAGATACTTTCGTTTCAGTCGCTAACCCAAATTACTGGGCTAAGCCAGTTGTAAAGGAAATTAGAGTTGTAACAATTCCTGATGCCAATACACGTCTGGCTGCTTTCCAGTCCGGTCAAATTGATTACGTCATGGAGTTGCCTCTAACTGCAGCAAAAACAAAATGGGATAAGTCGCAGTATCGCGTAACCGGCGAGAAGGACTCTGGTGTGTTTATGTTGGCATTCAACATGGGTCCACTGCAGCCAAATAAGGCTTTACGTGATGCTCGCGTTCGCCAGGCCATCTCGTTAGCTGTTGATCGCGCCGGCATCATGCGAACCGCATTTGCCGGACTTTCTAAGCCATCTTGCGGTATGCAGTTTGAATTCAACAATGATTTCTACGTCTGCTCACTACCAAAGAATGGAAAGCGTGATACCGCTGCGGCTCGTGCGCTCTTGAGGCAAGCTGGTTACGCAAATGGATTCAAGGTAACTATGCATGTTCCAAACCGTGTCTTCTGGCAGGACGCTGCTCAGATTGTTAAGGACAGCTTGAAGTTCGTGAACATTGATGTAACCATTGAAATGGTTACACCTGATACCAACATCACTCCTGTTATCAACAAGCGTGATTGGGAAATGATGTGGTTCGGAAATAACGCTGCTACCGGAACTCTCCAGCTATCAAACTGGTTCAAACCGGGCGGAGTTTGGGCAAATAACGCAAACGTGCCTGATTCATTAATCACAGAGACAGCTGCGTTGCTAAACGATGCTGCCGCCTCTGAAAGCAATGAGAAAATCAAGGAAAAGTTGACGGCGGTTGAGAAGATTGCCTACGACCTATCCATATTCATTCCAATTGGAACACGTTTCTACGTATCAGGAAGTCGCATCGGCAACAACCTAGTAGAGGCGTTACTTCCAGGACAATTGCAATTCGTCGTTGCAACCAATCCTCCACTGCCGGTTGATTAATTAATCAAATCCGATAGGACGATTAACGAGGGTGCATAGCGAGCCATCTATTGGCTCGCTATGCGAGAATTGAAGTGGTAACAAGTAAATCTCACTTGTTACCACTTCACTTTAATGAATTGCGCTTTTGGAAACACGGCAAAATCACAAACTGAAATCTAGGAAGGATTTGGGATGACTAAGAATCTCTTCATCAGAAAGGTGTTTGGTCGTCTTCTTAGAGCGTTATCAATCTCTTTCTGGGTGATGGTTATCTCCTTCATGCTTATACGAATTACCCCGGGAGATCCAGCTGCTACCAGACTTGGTGCAGGCGCTGAACTTGAAGCGATTGAGGCGTTGCGTAAGCAACTGAAGCTTGATGTCTCACCGATAGAGCAGTTTTTCAGTTATACGGCTGGATTGTTTCGAGGCGACTTAGGGCAATCACTGGTGACCGGCGTGGATGTTCTAGAAGTTATCGGAAACACCCTACCTCTAACACTCACTTACATTTTCTTATCAGTTCTCTTTGCGCTACTTCTTTCGATACCAATCGCCACCTTCATAGGTTGGTCAAATAGCGCCTCTTTGGTTTATGCATTTCGAGGAATTACTTCAGTTATCATCGCAACCCCAAACTTCTTTATCGCGATGGTGGGAATCCTTCTCTTCAGCGTTAATCGAAATTGGGCGCCCGTCTTTGGCTACGTCAGTGAGTTCCCAGAGAACTTAAGATATTTGTGGCTTCCGGTCAGTATCAATACCTTGATTTTGGTGGCAATTATCTCCCGTGTTTTGCAAAGCTCTATCGTCGATACCAAAGGCGAGGAGTTTGTCGAAACTGGAATCATCCGCGGTGTAAAGCGTCCGCGATTCTTTTTCTACTACATCTTGAAGCCATCAATGGCTCCTACCGTTGTCTTGTTGTCATACATGATGGGAACCATGCTTGGTGCCACAGTTATCTTGGAAACTATCTTCTCTTTGCCCGGCATTGGACGGGAGCTAGTCGGAGCTGTGCTAGCTAGTGATTATCCAATGGTGCAGGGCATCCTTTTGTTCTTTGGCATTATTACCGTGTTCCTTAGCTTTATCGGAGATCTTTGTGCTTATGCACTCGATAGAAGGGTGAAGTTATGACAAAGGTACAAAACACCGCCGCTCAAGAGCTGAGCAGAATGCAGCGAATTAGAGAGTGGGCTGCGCTTCCAGGTGGTTTTGGCATAATCACTGGAATTTCAATGTTTTTGGCAATCACAATCATGGGAGTGATTTACCCATTGATAAGTCCATATGCTTCTGATGAATTGGTTGGAGAATCTTTTTCACCACCTTCATTGGCCCATCCATTTGGAACTGACCAACTAGGTCGCGATGTCATGGTGCGCACCTTTGCCGCAGTTCCTGCCGATATTGGTGTGGCATTTCTTGGAGTTTCCATCCCTTTGGCAATTGGCACCGTCATTGGAATTCTCTTGGGATTAGCTAAGAACAAATACTTTATCTCCTTGGTCAGCTCAATAATCGATGGCATCAACTCCTTCCCATTATTGATTATCGCAATTGCGATGATCTCCTTTCTTGGTCCTGGGTTGTTTAATGTAATAATCATTCTGACAATTATGAACTGGGCCCGTTACGCCCGTATCGCACGTACGCGAGCGGTGGTTGTCTTACAACAAAATTACATTGAGGCCGCTAATTTGATGGGCTACTCAAAGCGCCGAATAATCTTTAAGCATGTGACGCCAAATGTCTCATCTGAAAGCCTTGCCTATGCTTTAAGTGATTTCATCTTGGTGATCATCATCGTCTCCGGTCTGTCATTCCTCGGATTAGCAGCCCGTCCGCCCGCAGCGGAATGGGGTGCGATGATCGCTGATGGCCGTACCTATCTAGGTGATGCATGGTGGATAACCATCTTCCCTGGTTTAGCGCTCTGCTGGTCAGCTATTTCACTTTCATTCATCGTCGAAGGACTTTCTCGAAGAGATAAGGGAAATTGATGAGCAAGCCACTAGTCTCTTTCAATGAACTAAGAATTGATGTTCGTGTAACAAGAACTCGACGACTCAGAATTGTAGATAGTGCAACATTTGATATTGAATCTGGTCAATTGTTGGGTTTGATTGGCGAATCTGGCTCCGGCAAAACCATGTTGTGCCGATCCCTAGTGGGAACCTTGAATAGAAGAGGTGCCTACATTGAATCTGGTCACCTAGAGTTTGATGGCATTGATTTAGTTAATGCTACAAAACAACAGTGGCGAGGAATTCGCGGTAAGAAGATTGGATACATCCCGCAATCTGCTTTAGCTGGACCAAACCCGGTAATTACGATTGGTGACCAGCTTGCGGAAGCCATCAAACAGGGTGAGAAATTGGATGGCGATACCATCCGTAAACGTTCTATCGAGCTATTGGAAATGGTGCAGATTCGCCGTCCAGAGATTGTTTTGAGGCAGTACTCCTACCAGCTCTCTGGTGGCATGAAGCAGCGAGTCATGATCGCCTGTGCAATCGCTCAGCAGCCTAAGTTAGTTGTGGCTGATGAACCAACCACTGGTCTGGATGTAACTGTGCAGGCTGAGATTATGGAGCTACTGAAAGATATCCGTAACAACCTAAACACCTCCATAATTTTGGTCTCCCACGACTTACAGTTGATTAACTCGGTTTGCGATGACATTGTTGTAATGCACGCTGGATCCACAGTGGAGAAGTTGCCCTCGGAGAAAATTGAGAGGGCAGCACATCCATATACCCACGCGCTCTATAACTCACGGATTGATTTGGTCGAACCTCGTGGCAAATTAGTAACTGTTAAGGGCCAACCACCTACGGTGGGGGCCTGGCCAACCGGCTGTCGATTTGCCGATCGTTGCGATTACGTTGTTCCAGGTTGTAGAACCGCCGCTGTAATTCCACTTGAAAAGGTTGAGGGTAACCATGTCACTGCATGCATCCGGCACAAGGAGATTTTTCAGGGGGCTAAGAAATGAGTAATCTTCTAGAGGCGAAAAATGTATCGGTAACCTTTAAGGCATATGGCGATGAGGTTAAGGCGGTAAGAGAGTGTGACTTCAGTTTGCCACAGGGCAAGGTAGTTGGCATCGTTGGTGAATCAGGTAGCGGTAAATCCACTTTGGCCCGCGTCCTGTCAGGTCTACAACTCCCTACATCAGGTGAGGTCTACTATCTTGGTAAAAACATTCAAGAGGATGGACAAACCTACAAAGGTGAACTGCGCAAAGCGGTTCAGATGGTTTTTCAAGATCCTTATTCCAGTCTCAATCCAAGAATGCGGATTATCAATGCCGTAACTGAAGGGGTTTTGCAACATCAAACCAAGGATAAGCAAGAGGCTAGAGCAATTGCTCTCGAGCTTTTGCGCAGAATGGGAATCAGCGAAATTGATAGTCGCAAATATCCATTCTCATTATCTGGTGGGCAGCGTCAACGTGCCTCAGTTGCCAGAGCGTTGACTGCGCAACCAAAAATTCTTATCGCTGATGAACCAACCTCTGCTATCGATCAATCCGCTCAATCTCAACTTCTCGAGTTGTTTGGTGAATTGATTGAAGATGGGTTATCAATCGTTTTGGTGTCGCATGACTTAGGCGTTATTAGATACCTAACTGATTATGTTTATGTTATGGAAAATGGCGTGTTTGTGGAATCAGGAGCTACCAAGCAAATTTTTGAGAAACCAAACAATCCATATACCCAAAAACTAATCTCATCGATTCCTGGGCATAAAAAAGCCAAATAACTGGCGGTGGCGGTGGGATTTGAACCCACGGTTGAGTTTCCCCAACACGCGCTTTCGAGGCGCGCTCCTTAGGCCGCTCGGACACGCCACCGTGGGCGACTATACGCGAGGGCTACCGTTGCTTTGAAAAGAAATCTTTTAGTACGCCGGCGCACTCTTGTTCGAGTACTCCAGTAACAACCTCGACTTTGTGCAGCGCTCGTGGGTCGCGCAATAAATCCCACATAGAGCCAGCCGCACCAGCTTTTTCATCCCAAGCACCGAAGACAACCCGGGGAATTCTGGCCTGCATAATTGCACCGGCGCACATAGCGCAAGGCTCTAAAGTCACAACCAATGTGCACTCTTCTAGCCGCCAAGAACCAATTGATCTAGATGCGGATTTAATCGCAACAATTTCCGCATGAGCCAATGGATCTTTCAGTAATTCGCGTTGATTATTGCCCATTGAAATTATGGCGCCATCTTTATTGAGCATCACAGCGCCAACAGGAACATCACCGCTAGCTAACTCACCAAATTTCGCGCGCTCTAAAGCTACGCGCATTGCTTTTTCGTAATCCATTTATAACTTATCAATCAAATCTACGAACTGATCACCAAATCCAACTCTGCGGGCAATTACTTCAAGTTGCTCATCTGGAAACATCTCGTCATCATCGCAGATAAACTGTAGTTCCATTGCATCTAGACCCAAATCAGTAAAGATATTTAGATCACCTGCTGGTTCATCTGCATCATTTTCCTCTGGCAACTCCAAATCAAGTAGCTCGAGAACCTCTGCTGCAATCTCATAATCCAAAGCTGACATCACATCACTTAAAACCATCTGCATGCGAGATCCAATTTGGCGGATCAAAATAAAGAATTGATCATCAACCGCCAACATTGCAATTGCTCCACCATCAACTTGTTGTGCGCGCAGCGCATCTAGAGCAACACCAATATCTGTGGTTGCATCATCAGAGAGTTGTGAGGCCCGCCATTGCCCATCATCACGCCAGGCTAAAAGTGCGAACTCCATGGATTCGTTCTCCATCTCACACCTTCCTCACTTGGGCCCGGGTCGAAAAATGCAATGCCACATGGTTCCACCGTTGTGCTTGGTAGTAAAGTGCCGCCATGAAAGTACACGTCGTAAATCATCCACTTGTAACCCATAAATTGACGGTACTACGCGATAAAAAAACCAACTCCCAAGTTTTTAGACACCTAGTAGAAGAGCTTGTGACCTTGTTGGCGTATGAGGCCACTCGTGAAGTAAAAATCGAACCAGTACAGATCGAGACCCCGGTTGCCACTACACAAGGTGCGATGTTGTCGACTCCACGTCCCGTTGTTGTTCCGATTTTGCGCGCAGGTCTTGGCATGCTCGAGGGAATGATGCGGGTTCTTCCTAGCGCTGAGGTTGGCTTCCTTGGCATGGTTCGTGATGAAAAAACTTTGCAGGCCTCTACCTACGCCAATCGTTTGCCAGAGGATTTAAGTGGCCGGCAGTGCTACATCCTGGATCCGATGTTGGCGACTGGTGGCACATTGGTTGCAGCCATTAATTATTTAATCGAGCGCGGTGCTAAAGACATCACCGCAATCTGTTTGTTGTCTGCACCAGAGGGTGCCAAAACTTTAGAGCGTGCCTTTGAAAACTCTAGTTTTCCTATCACAGTTGTAACTGGTGCGATGGATGAGAAGTTAAATGAGCATGGTTACATCGTTCCTGGTCTGGGAGATGCAGGAGATCGACTTTACGGAGTCGTATAAATGGCAAACACATCCCCTGGTTATGGCATCACAATCCGCGTTGAAGGACGTCCGGAGTTTCAACCTGTTGCTGAGATAACCACAATCATTACCCGCGAAGGTGCGATGATCACCGCACTCGATGTCGCAGATTCGCAGTTAGATGCGGTTGTTATCGATGTAACCTGTGATGCGATTGATGCGGCACATGCCGAAAGAATCACCACCGCTTTAAGCGCCTCTCCAATTTTGAAGGTACGAAAAGTTTCTGATCGCACATTCTTGTTGCATCTTGGTGGCAAACTTGAGGTCCAATCCAGGGTGCCATTGAAAACACGTGATGATTTATCGCGGGCCTACACACCAGGTGTCGCCCGTATCTGTCAGGCCATCGCTAAGGATCCTGCCGATGCCCGTCGCCTCACCATAAAGCGCAATACCGTGGCTGTAGTAACTGATGGCTCAGCGGTACTTGGCCTGGGCAACCTTGGTCCTGCCGCTGCGCTGCCGGTTATGGAGGGCAAGGCTGCGCTGTTCAAGCGATTTGCCGATGTTGATGCCTGGCCGGTCTGTCTGGACACCCAGGATGTCGATGAAATCGTGCGTACCGTTCAATTAATCGCACCGGTTTATGGCGGCATCAACCTCGAAGATATTTCCGCGCCCCGTTGTTTTGAAATCGAAGCCAGATTGCGCGAACTTTTGGATATCCCGGTTTTCCATGATGATCAACATGGCACCGCAGTCGTAGTTCTGGCTGCGCTGCGCAACGCATTGAAACTCGTCAAGAAAGATTTGGGCAAAACCAAGATTATTTTGAGCGGTGCTGGTGCTGCCGGTACCGCGATTGCCAGATTGCTGGTTCTCGCTGGAGCTACCAACATCATTGGTTTTGATGACAAAGGTGTTATCAATAAGAAAAGCGCTGCGCCAAATGAGATGCGCAAGTGGTTTATTGAAAACTGCAATCCAGAGCAGTTTGCTGGAAGTCTAAGTGAGGCAATTAAGGGTGCAGATATCTTCATCGGAGTAAGCGCACCAAATGTATTAACTGAATCAGATGTTCAATCAATGGCTAAAGATGCCATCGTCTTTGCCCTAGCAAACCCAGATCC
>JACCDT010185353.1_pt1 | contig 19237 bp, 16 predicted proteins | sample 7446291 | NCBI WGS metagenome assembly JACCDT01 (sample SAMN15323446, study PRJNA562643) | freshwater metagenome | isolation source: river surface water | place: USA:Blue River Watershed | collected 2017-08-17 | reverse complement strand
GTTTTATACCTAATTGTCGTTCTTATGATCCTACATTTGGTTATGAGTTGGCGGTTATCATTCAACATGGTCTGAAAGAAATGTACGGTGTGGGCTCTGACAAACAAAAGAGTGTTTATTATTATATTACTTTAATGAACGAGAACTACTTACATCCTGCTGTTACTATGACTGATGTTTTAGCCGAAGAAATAATCAAAGGTATGTATTTATATAAAGACGTAACTACTAAAGCAAAACTCAACGTAAAACTATTATCTTCCGGTACTATTCTGAGGGAGGCAGAAAAAGCTGCTGAGATCTTAGAGCAGGAGTATAACATAGGTGCTAAGATTTACTCTGTTACAAGTTTCACTGAGCTTGCTCGTGATGGTATGGAAATAGAAAGGCTTAATCGTTTAAATCCTGAGTTGCCTGATAACCTAGCTTATGTAACGGCTAAGCTATCAGACGATGATTCTCCTATTATTGCAGTTACTGATTATATTAGATCATATGCGGATCAAATTAGAGCATACTTACCTAATCATAAATATACTGTTTTAGGTACGGATGGTTTTGGTCGCAGTGACACCAGAAAACAATTGCGTCATTTCTTTGAGGTCGATGCTGCTAGTATTGTCATTACCAGCTTAAAGTCATTAGTTGATCAAGGAAAACTAGAAGCTAAAGTTGTCACCAAAGCTATGGCCAGGTTTAATATAACTGCTGATAAAGTAGCACCGTTTAAAAATTAATTAGCTTAATATATTCGAGGTTTAACTTGTCTACAAAAGAAATAACAGTACCAGATATTGGCACCGATGCTGCTGTTAAAATTATTGAAATTAATGTTAAAGTTGGTGATAGTGTAGCTCCAGAAGATGCATTAATAACTTTAGAGTCAGAAAAAGCTTCTATGGAGATTCCTGCCCCATTTGCAGGAGTGGTAAAAGAAATATTGGTAAGCGTAGGTGATAGCATTACTACGGGCAAGCCTATTTTAGTTCTTGATAGTAAAACTGTAGAATCTGAGCCAGCGGTTGCTGAGATCAAATCAAATCCAGAACCTAAGCTAGAGTCATCGTCACAACAAGTAACTGTACAGCAGGCATTTGTTAAGACAGAAAACGTTTCAGCAAAGCCTCAACAAGTTAACGTTCCTGATATCGGCACAGATGCTGCAGTTAAAATTATTGAAATTAACGTAAAAGTTGGTGATCAAGTTGAGGCTGAAGATGCTTTAATTACATTAGAATCCGAAAAAGCTTCAATGGAAATCCCCGCGCCATTTGCTGGGGTCGTTAAAGAATTATTAGTTAATATAGGTGATAGTATTACCACAGGTAGGCCTATATTAATTTTAGAGGGCCAAGGTTCAATAATCAAAACAGCAGATAAATCTGAAACTGAATCTGCAGTTAAAACAGAACAAATAAAGCAACCACTGATTACAGAACATCAACAAAAGGCTACAGGTTCACAAGCAAATGTTGTTAGCAATTCTAAGAATATTTATGCTTCGCCTTCGGTTCGTCGCTTTGCCAATGAGTTGGGTGTTGATTTAACAAGAGTTATTGGTACTGCGCGTAAACACCGTATTACTAAAGAAGATATCGAAAAATACGTTAAGGGTGAGCTAGCCAAAACCCAATCCGGTAATGCTAATGGTAGTTCAATAGATAGCCTTAATTTTAATCTGCCTGAGATTGATTTTACTAAATTTGGTGAAGTTAGTGTTAAGCCATTATCTCGGATACAAAAATACTCAGCGGTTAATTTGCATCGTAATTGGATGATGATTCCGCATGTTACCCAATTTGATGAAGCTGATATTACTGATCTAGAAGCATTTAGATTAAAATATAAAAAACAAGTTGAATCTAAAGGTTATAAGTTAACGCCAATCGTGTTTTTAATGAAAGCTGCAGCGCAGGCTTTAAAAGCATTGCCTAAATTTAATGTGTCATTATCACCTGATGGCAATAATTTTATACAAAAACATTATTATCATATTGGCATAGCAGTGGATACACCTAATGGTTTAGTCGTCCCTGTAATTCGCGATGTTGATCAAAAAGGTTTATTTCAATTAGCCAAAGAGTTAGCAGAAATAAGTCAAAAAGCACGTGATGGCAAGTTATTGCCGAAAGAAATGCAAGGCAGTTGTTTTACGATATCAAGTTTAGGTGGCATAGGGGGCACGGCTTTTACGCCTATTGTTAATTATCCTGACGTGGCAATTTTAGGTGTATCAAAATCACAATATAAGCCTGTTTATATAGAAGATAATTTTGTCCCTCGATTGATGTTGCCGTTGTCTTTATCATATGATCACCGTGCCATTGATGGGGCAGATGGCGCACGTTTTATCACCTTATTTAGTCAATACTTAGCAGATATATCCCAGTTATTATTGTAATTTGGGTATTATAATTTTGGAGAATTTAAAATGAGCAATACTATTAACACTGATTTAGTTGTTTTAGGCAGTGGCCCTGGTGGTTATAGCGCGGCTTTCCGTGCTGCCGACCTAGGTATTAATACCGTTATGGTTGAGCGTTATTCTAATATAGGCGGTGTGTGCTTAAATGTAGGCTGTATACCGTCAAAGGCTTTATTACATTCTGCTAAAGTATTAGATGAAGCTGAGATGTTAAGTCACCATGGTATAGAATTTAATAAGCCAAAGATAGACATCAGAAAACTACATAATTGGGTTAGTAAGGACGTTGTCGGTAGATTGACTTCGGGTCTTAAAATGATGGCAACTAAACGTAAAGTTCAAATAGTAGAAGGGACAGGTGCGTTTGTTAGTCCCAACAGCTTAGAAGTTGAAACTAAAGAGGGTAAAGTTACTATTAATTTTAAAAATGCGATAATAGCTGCGGGCTCTTCGCCGGTTAAATTACCATTTATTCCGAAAGACCCAAGAGTTATGGATTCTACTGATGCTTTAAAATTAGAAGAAGTGCCAAATAAAATGCTAGTTATTGGCGGCGGGATTATTGGTTTAGAGATGGCGACAGTTTATTCTGCATTAGGTGCAAAAATTACTGTCGTAGAAATGCTAGATGGTTTGATGGGTGGATTAGATAAAGATTTAGTCAGACCGTTACAAAAAATCTTAGAAAAGAAATTAGAAAAAATTTATTTGAGCACAAAAGTTACTAAAGTTGAAGCTAAAAGCGATGGTATGTGGGTTACTTTTGAAGGCAAAGACGCTCCAACTGAACCAATGAAGTTCGATCGTATTTTAGTAAGTACTGGACGTTCACCGAACGGTAAATTAATTGGTGCTGATAAAGCAGGCGTTAATGTTGATGAACGTGGTTTTATCAAAGTTGATAATCAGCAACGTACTAATGTTCCTCATATTTATGCTATTGGTGATATAGCTGGTAACCCTATGTTAGCGCATAAAGCCATACCAGAGGGTAGATTAGCTGCTGAAGTTATTGCAGGGAAAAAACATTTTTTTGAAGCTAAAGTTATCCCTTCAGTTGCCTATACCGATCCGGAAGTGGCATGGGTGGGCGTAACAGAACCTGAAGCGAAGCAACAAGGTTTAGATTACGGTGTTGGCAAGTTCCCTTGGGCTGCCAGTGGTCGTTCATTAGCTCAGGGTCGTAATGAAGGATTAACTAAAATTATTTTTGATAAAAAGTCACAACGAGTTTTAGGTGCAGGGATCGTAGGTCCTGGTGCTGGTGAGCTGATAGCAGAAGTTACCTTGGCTATTGAAATGGGCTGTGATGCTGAGGACTTAGCGTTAACTATTCATCCACACCCAACAGTCTCAGAGACTGTGGCTCTTGCCTGTGAAGTTTTTGAAGGGACAGTTACTGATCTTTATTTGGGTAAATAAAATCAGTCAGGACTTACGCAAGTTGTTTGTGAATTGTCATCCCGGTCAAGCGCGAAGCGCGTAGAACCGGGATCTGTTACAGAAGATCCCGGCTCTTCGACCGGGATGACAGTTATTTTGCGTAAGTCATGTCAGTGAGTATTCCACTGAATTCATTCTTGCATTATTTGCGAAGCAAATAATTTTCTCCCTTTTATAAACATTAGCATCTATTATTTGTGTGGATACTAATGTTTGATAAAGGGAGAGATGAGCGCAGCGAACACAGAGGGACTTTGTATCCATCTGATAAATGAAATCTTCTCTATCGTTGCGTTCGTTCTATAGATAGATAATTTCTCTTAACTAAAATTACAATTTTAAGTACAATCAATAATTATACGCATGTAAGGACGTTAAAATGCTTTTAATTATAAGTAATAAAACCTATGTCTTCTTTATCTTTTTGATAGGCTTCTTTTTGATGTTTTTTGGTCTTTCGTCTCACACGTATATCTTAAAAAGCACAGACAATGATAACGTTACTAAACTCAATAAATTTAAGAGCTCTTCTAAAAGCGAGTATGTCGTAATTTTGCATGGCATCTTCGTCAATGCCTATTATATGCATTCATTAGCGAGTTATTTGGCCAATAAAGGTTACGAAGTTATTAATATTTCCTACCCGTCAACAAAATATAATCTTGAAGAGATAGCTAATTTTGTTGAAAAGGAGATAAAAAAATATGTTACAGAACATGATAGGACTGTAAATTTTATCGGCTATTCCTTGGGAGGAGTAGTCTTACGAGTATTATTTAATCAGTACAGGCCTCAGTGTATGGGGCGAGTTGTGCAAATAGGAACGCCAAATAAGGGAAGTGAAGTGGCTGATCACTATAAAAATAGTAAATTTTTTGGATGGCTGTTAGGGCCTATTATAAAAGAACTAGTAACAGATCAAGAGCATGTTAAGCATTTATTTGCTCCTGTAGACTATCAGCTTGGGATTATAGCTTCAAAAAAATCTCGTAATAATTTGTTTAGAAAACTGTTCGACGGTGAGCATGATGGTTTGGTAAGTGTTTCTAGTGCTTTGCTTGAAGGATCTAAAGATAATTGTGTCGTTGATGCTACACATGAGTTTATGCCATTTAACAGGACTATTATAGAACAAACCGCTGCTTTTATTGAAGATGGACATTTTAAGCCAAATAATAAGCCTCGTATTTAATAGATATGGTTAAGCATAACTTAAGTTATTGTTTATACAATTGTAATTCAGTAAGCGTCAGTAAATCGAAATCTTTGCTATAATACCAACAATATATAAATTAATTTGAGGTGATATATGTCTGTTAATGAAAATAACCCTGGACAACAACCGTCACAATCAACACCTTCTGGCAGTGGTTCAAGCGGAGAAGCGGCTGCAGACGCTATGATTGAATTAGCTACGGCTGTGAAGGATGGAATTAATAGTGTTAAAGCTAAAGCAGAAGCGGCTGTGAAACAGGGTGCAAAAACTGCTATTCAGGCAGCTGGCGCTGCAGAAGGTATACCTCCATCGGTATCAGGTGCAGCGTTCGATGCGGTTGCTGACGGTTCACAAAAACCATCTGCGGGTTCACAAAGTCAAGGTGCGCCAGATGCAGACCAAGCAGCAGATATTGCTAAAAAAGCTGGCATGGGGATGGGAGTCTGATAGGTTAATGCAACTCACCCGATCTGGTATAAATCCCACGAGATTCAATTAACTTAATCTCACCTGAATCTTGCACGATGGCATGGATTGCCCCATGGCAGGTGAGATTAGGTTCGAATATTTGGTTTAATTGTTCTTTATCTAGATGTGAAAGCATAGGGATAATATGCCATTCTACGCAAACATTTTTAGTTTTCTTAATTACCACTAAGTGCTGAGCAATTTGCTTAATAATTTCTGCAGTTTGATCTGAGTGCTCTAAAGTATATAATTGAATAGTACACCCATCTGGGTTTAAGCCGTCTTGCAGTAAATGGTGAATCAACATTGGTACTTGTTCTAAAAGTTCTTTTGAGCTGGTTTGTGCATGGAGAGGGGCATGTAAGTTTTGAATCGGCGTAAACATTATCTGTAAGATATCGCTCGGGGTGATTAGTTCTAATGGCTTTAAATTAGAGCCATATTGCACAATCATCGTCGTGTCTTTTTCTTGTTTATCCATATCACAATAATGCCTAGCAAAAGCATGTGCCAGTTGCTGGCTTAGCATGTTTTCTTGGCCTAGATGTGGTATGTAAATTACATGTTTCATAAAATATTTTTATACCGGTCATAAGTAATACTTTGACCCTGCTAGGCCTAATAAAGTTCCCTAAAGGCGTGTATAATATTGTGAGAGAAAACATAAGCTTAATTAATCTTTGGAAATTATTATGATACATTTCTCCCATGGCAATGGCTTTCCAACAGAGACCTATCACCAAGTGATTAAAGGGCTTAGAAAAAAGGCTAATTTAGATGTGGGGTATATTTCCTGTCTGGGTCATAACCCAGATTATCCAGTGATTAATGATTGGTCGTATTTGGTCGATGAGACGATAGATTATATTGAAAAAATATATAAACGGCCAGTTATTGGCATAGGACATTCTTTAGGTGGGGTAGTTACCTACGGTGCGGCCTTAAAAAGGCCCGATCTATTCAAAGCAGTTATTCTCTTAGACTCCCCACTTTATAGCACCTGGAAGTTGAAATCTATAGCTATAATTAAAGCTCTAGGTTTGGTAGATTATCTTACCCCGGCTCGTGTCACTAGATACCGGCGCTTTACCTGGCCCTCTCATGAAGCTGCCATGGAGCATTTTGCTAAAAAACGAGTATTTCGTTATTTTGATAAGCAGTGTCTCAGAGATTATGTCTATTTAGGTACAGTACCAACAGGAAATAACGGCGAAGTAACCTTAAGATTCAATCGCATGATTGAATGGCAAATCTATAAAACTTTACCCCATATAAAGATGGATAAGCTGGCTAATATTCCCTGTGGGTTAATTTATGCTCAATTTAGTAAAGTCATTCGCCCATTGGATGCCAAAGTGATGGTTCATGATTATAATCTTTGGTGTCATCGATTGGATAATTGCGGGCATTTGTTCCCCTTCGAAAAACCTAGCGAAACAGTCGATGCTATCTTAAAATTTCTTGATACACTATAAATACAGCAGAAATTTTATAGCGGTTAAGAAATTACCTATAGTAATTTATTTTTAGTTTTGCTAGCTTAAAAGAGTAAGGAAAGTATTTTTGGATCTGTCAGGGAGGACTGTCCAATGACTAAGCATCTCTATCTTTGTGTCTATAACAATCGACCCGCATATGTATTATTAGGATGGGATAATAATCGTAAAGGGTTTTATATGATTCTTGACTATCAGAATGGCACGGAAGACAGTGCTATATTTTCAAATTTATTTAGTAAAGAGCCTTATCCAAAGACTCTTGATAAATATTTGAGTTATCTAAAGTCTATAAATATAGTATTACCAAACCAGATGATTGACGATGTATTACGTGATGCGTTTAAAAGAGCTGAAGATAGTGAGGTTACTCATAGTGTATCGACGAATGATGGTAGTTATATTAGAAATGAGTCGATAGATTATGCGATTTTGTAAAGACACAAGATCACAAATTATTTTTTAGACACTAATTCTGTAACACAGCAATCCGACCAGACATTGAGAGCTGTTTCGACCATATCGAACAGCGTATAAATAGGCAGGATTAGGACCATAAGTTCTAAAGAAGCGCCCATGCCCACTAATACAGCAGAAGACAAGAAATAGCAGCCCATAGGTATAGAGGCGTTGCCGATGGCTATGATGGTAGCTAAGAAAATCCAAATAATATAATCCAGACTCGAAAAATATAAGCCAGATTGTAGTCCGACAAAGATGACCGTCGTGTAGATAAAAGCAGCACAGCCATTCATATTAATAATGGTACAAATGGGCAATGCAAAACGCGCTATCTCTTCTTTGGTTCCATGCTTTTCTATCATACAGTCCATGGTCAAGGGGAGGGTTGCACTTGAAGATTTTGAAAAAAAGGCCGTCATCAAAGCCGGATAGACTGATTTAAAGAGTTTGGCTGGAGAATGTTTTTTATACAGCAGCAACAAGGGTAGTACCACAACGCCTTGAATAATATTGGCTGCTATGACTACAGATATATATTTGCCCAGATGATGGGCAAATATATCATTATTCTCCAGGGTTTTAAAAAATAAAACTGTAAATGCCCAAACACCCACAGGTAAGAAAGTAATAATATATCGCGCAATATTAATAAAAGTATGAAATAGGCCAGAAAAAACTATAGCTAAATGTTCTTGCTGCTTTTTTGGCACTTGCATCATAGCAAAGCCCATAATAGCGGCGATTAAAGCAACGCCCAATATATTATTCTCCACAAAGGCCTTAGCAATATTGTTAGGAATTAATTTAAACAATTCTTGAGAATAACTTGGATGCTGGCTGTTACTTAAATTAACACTCTCTGATATGCCCATGAGATTAGCTAGCGCGGTTAAATCATGGTTAGTATTTTGGGTATAAACTGCAGGTTCTATTATATAAAATAAAATATAAGCTATCGTCGCCGCGCTGATTGTGGTGAGTATGGTATAAAATAAAACTTTTTTGCCATATGACTGTAATTGATTATCTGCAGAAATATTAAGAAAATTAGTTATGATAGCCAAAAATACGATTGGGGCGCTCATTAATTGTAAAAATTTAAGAAATAAATCAGCGATACTATTGGCAATGCTATTTAATTCGCTAATTTGAGAGTAGTGGGCTAGAAATCCTAAAAAAAGCGCCAATATTATAAACAGTAAGTTATTTAAAGAGTTCTTTGATGCGTGCGCTGTGTGAATCATGAAAATAATAGATTTAGGAATATGACTGCAAATGAATTCGACCAATATAACAACAATTTTTTAGTGCGGCAAGAATATTTATGATCTTAATAATTAGTATGTTAGAATCTCAGGCTGCAATATGATGAGAGACGGGATTTTAATAAATATTTGATATACCTTGCAATCTCATTAATATATATTATTACTATATTAAGAGTATTATTAATTTACTGATATATTTTAAAGTTTATTCACAATTTTAATTAGGGCTTACCATGAGTTATTTCTTGCAAAACGGATCTCCTACAGCAGCTACGCTGGTTCCTATGGTTATTGAGCAAACTCCAAAAGGAGAAAGATCATATGATATTTATTCCAGATTGTTAAAAGAAAGGGTTATTTTCTTGACTGGTCAAGTTGAAGATCATATGGCAAACCTAATTATTGCTCAGTTATTATTTCTAGAGTCTGAGAACCCAGATAAAGACATTCAATTATATATTAACTCTCCAGGCGGTTCAGTTACTGCGGGTATGGGTATTTATGACACCATGCAGTTTATTAAGCCCGATGTCTGTACTTTTTGCGTAGGTCAAGCTGCTAGTATGGGTTCTTTATTGTTAGCTGCAGGTGCTAAAGGCAAGAGATATTGTTTGCCTAATGCACGAGTCATGATACATCAGCCTTTAGGTGGCTTCCAGGGTCAGGCATCTGATATAGATATCCATGCACGCGAAATTTTGTACATTAGAGCTAAATTAAATAAAATTTTGTCTCACCACACCGGTCAACCATTAGAGACTATTGAGAAAGACACTGATCGTGACAATTTCATGAGTGCTGAAGTTGCCAAGAATTATGGTTTGGTTGATGAAATATTTTACACACGTAGGGATATTGAAAACGGTAAAGAGATAGCAAGTAAAAGAGCTTAATGAAACTAAGGGTGAGCCATGACAGATAAGAAGAAAACAGATGATAACACTACTAAACTTCTCTATTGTTCGTTTTGTGGTAAAAGTCAGCACGAAGTAAAAAAACTTATCGCAGGGCCCTCAGTTTTTATCTGCGATGAATGCGTTGATCTGTGTAATGACATTATTAGTGAAGAAGTTATTGAGAGCGATGCACCCTCAGGTGATCTCAGCTTGCCCACTCCACGTGAAATCAAAAATATTTTAGATGAGTATGTGATTGGACAGGCGGATGCTAAAAAAGTATTAGCTGTAGCAGTTTATAACCATTATAAAAAACTTAATAATCCACCTACTGACAAAGACCCTGTAGAAATTGGTAAGAGTAATATTTTATTAATTGGTCCAACAGGTAGCGGTAAGACTTTACTTGCTGAGACTTTAGCAAGATTATTAAACGTACCGTTTACTATTGCAGATGCAACCACTTTAACAGAGGCCGGTTATGTAGGTGAGGACGTTGAAAACATCATTCAAAAATTATTACAGAAATGTGATTATGATGTAGAAAAAGCACAAACTGGTATTGTTTATATCGATGAAATCGATAAAATTTCAAGAAAATCAGAAAACCCATCTATTACTCGTGACGTATCTGGCGAAGGTGTGCAGCAAGCTTTATTAAAACTTATTGAGGGTACTGTAGCTTCTGTTCCTCCACAAGGTGGGCGTAAGCATCCACAACAAGAATTTTTACAAGTTAATACATCTAAAATATTATTTATTTGTGGCGGTGCGTTTGCTGGATTAGAAAAAATTATTCGCGATAGATCAGCACAAGCAAGTATAGGTTTTAGTGCAAATGTTTACAGTAAAGATGAAAAAGCTACACTGAACACAACATTACCAAAAATAGAACCAGAAGATTTAATACGTTATGGTTTAATTCCAGAATTTGTTGGTCGTCTGCCAGTGCTAGCGACGTTGGAAGAGCTAGATGAAGAAGCTTTAGTGCGGATTCTACGTGAACCCAAAAATGCACTTACAAAGCAATATGAAAGATTATTTGAAATGGATCGTACTCAGGTTGAGTTCAGAGATGATGCTTTAAAAGCAGTTGCCAAAAAAGCGCTAGAGCGTAAAACAGGAGCAAGAGGATTACGCTCAATAATGGAAAATGTTCTATTAGACACGATGTATGATCTACCGTCTTTAGCTGGGGTGAGTCGAGTTGTTATTGATGAATCTGTAGTCAAGGGTGAGTCTGATCCGTTGTTAATTTACGATAATAAAGAACGTCCATTATTAGCAAGAGAAGAATAGTTTCTAGTAGTACTAGTAAGTAGTTTAGTCAAATAGGAGCTTAAATGCCAAATCAAGCTAATAAATCTAAGCAGCAACGAACTTCAAGTGTGGTTATGCCAGTAATGCCTCTTAGAGACGTTGTGGTTTATCCTCATATGGTTATTCCTTTGTTTGTTGGTCGTAAGGCGTCAATTCACGCCCTTGACCATGCTATGACCAATCAAAAAGAAATTTTCTTAGTCGCGCAAAGTGAAGCTAACATTGAAAATCCTTCAATGGGAGATTTATTTAAGACTGGGACAATTGCAACAATTTTGCAATTATTAAAATTACCTGATGGAACAGTCAAAGTTTTAGTTGAAGGCGTTCAAAGAGGCCAAGTTGTAAAGTATTCAAAAAGTGATGACGGCCAGTTTTTACTTGCAGAGATAGCTGAGGTTTATTCGCCAGAACTGAGTGAACGTGAATCAGAAATATTATGTCGTTCACTTATTGCTCAATTTGATCAATATGTCAGATTAAATAAAAAAGTTCCACAAGAGGTCGTAACGTCTTTAAATGGCATTGAAGATGCCGAAAGATTAGTTGATTCTATCTCTGCCCATATAGCATTAAAGCTTAATGATAAGCAAAAATTAATTGAAATCGTCGATATACGGGAACGTATTGAAAATTTAATGACTTTATTAGAGTCAGAAATTGATCTTATCAACGTTGAAAAGAAGATCCGCCGTCGGGTTAAAACCCAAATGGAGAAGAGTCAAAGAGAATATTATCTTAATGAACAGATTAAAGCTATTCAACATGAGCTGGGTGATGAAGAGGGTATCGGTGGAGAATTAAAAGAGATTGCCAGTAAGATTGAAAAATCTGGCATGACCAAAGAAGCTCGCGAAAAAGTTGAGAGCGAGTTAAAAAAACTTAAAATGATGCCGGGTATGTCGGCTGAGGCAACGGTCTGTCGTAATTATATCGATTGGATGTTGAATATACCTTGGAAGAAAACATCAAAAGTCAGTGATGACCTAATCAAAGCAGAAGAAGTGTTAGAGTACGATCATTATGGTCTTGAGAAAGTAAAAGAGCGTATTTTAGAATATCTTGCAGTGCAACAACGGGTTAAGAAACAAAAGGGCCCTATTTTATGCTTAGTAGGTCCACCTGGTGTTGGTAAGACTTCTTTAGGTCAATCAATAGCCCGTGCGACAAATAGAGAGTTTGTTCGTATGTCTTTAGGTGGGGTTCGTGATGAAGCGGAAATCCGTGGCCACAGACGTACTTATATAGGTTCTATGCCAGGTAAAATAGTACAGAAGCTTGCCAAAGTTAAGGTTAAAAATCCATTATTTTTATTAGATGAAATTGATAAGATGGCCATGGATTTTCGTGGCGATCCGGCTGCAGCTTTGTTAGAAGTTTTAGATCCAGAGCAGAATGATACTTTCAATGATCATTATTTAGAAGTTGATTATAATTTATCTGACGTCATGTTTATTGCTACTTCTAATTCAATGAATATTCCGCCGGCTTTGCTAGATAGAATGGAAGTGATTCGAATTGCTGGTTACACCGAAGATGAAAAATTACATATTGCGCAAAAATATTTGGTTAAGAGCCAATTAGAAAAAAATGGAATCAAGCCTGAAGAATTTGAAATCTCTGAAGCGGCTATTTTAAATATTATTCGTTACTACACTCGTGAAGCGGGCGTTAGAAATTTAGATAGAATGATATCAAAATTATGTCGCAAAACAGTTAAGCAGATTTTAACGGAAAAATTAACTAAAGTTATTGTTGATGTAGATAATTTAGAAGATTATCTAGGCGTTAAACAATACCGTTATGGTATGGCTGAAGAGAAAGACCGTATTGGTCAAGTTAATGGTCTGGCCTGGACAGAAGTAGGTGGTGAATTATTAACTATTGAAGCGGCAATCATGCCCGGCACTGGAAAAACTAGTTATACAGGTCAGCTTGGGGATGTGATGAAAGAGTCTATTCAAGCAGCCACATCAGTTATCCGTGCCCGTAGTGAAAATTTAAAGTTACCCGAGCATTTTCATGAAAAAATAGATGTTCATATCCATGTTCCAGAAGGTGCGACGCCCAAAGACGGCCCTAGTGCTGGTATAGGTATGTGTGTAGCGTTGATATCAGCACTTACAGGTATCCCTGTTAAAGCTGATGTTGCAATGACTGGAGAAATTACATTGCGCGGAGATGTATTACCTATTGGTGGTCTGAAAGAAAAACTATTGGCTGCTAAGCGCGCAGGAATTCGTAAAGTGATTATTCCACATGAAAATGTTAAAGATATAAAAGAAATTCCAAATAATATTACAGCTTCTTTAGATATCAAACCAGTTAAAATAATTGATGAAGTTTTAAAAGAAGCGCTTGCTGAAAAAGTTTTAGTTGGAGTTACTAAATCTAGGACTGTGCATGAGATTATCAATACCGCAAAAAAAACTATTAAACCGTCAGATAATGAGCGGCATTTTAATAGACATTAATTTTATTGCAGATATAATAACCGAATCGTTTAGATTTATAATAATGAGTAAGAGGTAATAGTGTGAATAAGTCAGAATTAATTGAAGCTATAATAGAAAAAACAGAACAACCTAAAAAACAAGTCGCACAAGTTCTCGATGCATTGCTAAATACAATCACTGAGCAGCTCGCAGAAGGTGAACAAGTAGTTCTAGTTGGCTTTGGTACATTCTCAGTTAAGCAACGTGCTGCACGTAAAGGCGTTAATCCTCAAACTGGTGCAGTTATAAATATTAAAGCTTCTAACGCTCCTGGATTTAAATCAGGAAAAGCTTTAAAAGATGCTTGTAATTCTGTTCTAGAAGCTGTAGACTAGCGAACATTGGATACACAAGCGGGTGCTTAGCTCAGTTGGTAGAGCATCGCCCTTACAAGGCGAGGGTCGGGGGTTCGAGCCCCTCAGCACCCACCACTAGTGTATAAAGTTTTGGAGTGGTAGTTCAGCTGGTTAGAATATCGGCCTGTCACGCCGGGGGTCGCGGGTTCGAGTCCCGTCCACTCCGCCACCTTAAACCCTACAAACCAAAAGTTTGTAGGGTTTTTTTATTTTTAGATCTATTTGTTTTTTCTGCTAACAATGGTATTCTCATTGGTAATTTTCTTAATAAATCTGCTGAATTAATTCAGAAAAATCAGCAAATTATATTTATTTACTTAATACTTAAGAACTCAATAAAGGATAAGAGATGCTAGAACAAATCAGAAAATATGCGCATGGTTGGATGGCATGGGCGTTTTTAATTTGTATCGCAGTTGTATTTATTTTTTGGGGGGCTGTTGGCTTAAGGCTAGAAACTAGTAAATATATTGAGGTAAACGGTAAAAAGCTTTATCCCTATCAAATAGAGGGCTTTAAACAAGTTTTCCCTAACGCTGATTTAGTACAAATGACTGCTAGCTTGCAGGCGCTAGAAAATGCTGGATTCAACTTATCTAAAGATCAGTTGGATGCGATAATAAAAAACATGCCATATTTCCAGGTTGATGGTAAGTTCTCAGAAGAGGCGTTCGCTAGATTACTTAAGCATAATCCGCAACAATTAGAAATTATTGAAAAGGGTGCTTATTTTAACAGCCTGTCAGAGCAAATGGCTTACGCTTTACAACAAGCTCAAGCAGACTTTCCTAGTCTGACTTCGCGTTATTTTAAACTTATGGACCAAAAACGCACGATGAGTGCGTTAACGATCGATAGCCACAGTTTTATTAGTACTGTAAACGTTGATAGCAAAGAGATTGAAAAATACTATCAAGAGAATAAATCAGAATTGATAGATCAAGCAAAAGTAAAATTAGAATATATTAAGTTAAGTTATCCAGATATAGTAAAAACTATTAAATTATCAGACGCTGATATCGAAGAGTATTATAATAATAATGCTAGCCAGTTTGTTATTCCTGGAAAAAAACGTATTTCACAAATTATTATTAATAATACACCGGATGGCAAAGCGAAATTAGAAAATGTATTAAAACAATTAGAACAAAATAAAGATGCTTTTACTGATTTAGCTGTTAGCTCATCAGATGATTTTCTTTCTGCTAAGCAAAAAGGAGATATTGGCTGGTATCAAGCTGGTGATATGGGTGATAAAGTGCTTGATGATGCTATCGCTAATTTAAGTAAAGTGGGAAATATATCGCAGGTTGTTACTAAAGATAATAAGTCGTATATTTTTAGACTAACTAAAAGCGAGCCAAAATCAAAGCTAACCTTGGCACAAGTTCGCGAAGAAATTATCTCTAAGTTGAATAATGAAAAAGCTGGAGTTATCTACTCCGATTTAAAAGATCAATTAGAACGCAAAAGTTTCGAAAGTGCTGATAGTTTAGATTCTGTAGCGCAAGATCTTGGATTAAAAACTGAGAAAACAGACTGGATTAATAAAAGCTCTAAGCCTATAAAAAATGTGCAAAGTTTTGAACAAGACTTAATAGCTAATCAAAAAGTCATGACAGCAGCTTTTTCTGAAGATGTATTAGAAAACCGTAATAATAGTAATGTTATTGAAATAAATCCCGAGGCTGCGGTAGTTGTCAGGGTGTTAGAATATAAGCCTCAACGTGTGAAAGATTTGTCTGAAGTGACTCAAGAAGTTACTGATAAAGTCAAGGTAATAAAATCAAAGATAGAGGCAAAAAACTTAGCTGCCAAATTGTGGTCAGAATTTGCAAGTAAGGTCAATCAGGTAAAAAATAAATCCTCAATAGAATACTTAGAGCAATTAAGCAAAAATTACCCGCAGGTAAAATATTCTAAGCCGGTCGAGATTTCTTATCTTGATACTTTCTGGGATAAAAACGAAAGTGTTATCAATAAAGAAGAGCTTAAAGAAGCTTTTGAATTGCCAAAGCCTACTGACCAGCATCCAGTTTCTGCTAAGTTGATAGAGTTAGCAAATGGTGATCAAGCTATTGTCGCTGTTAATGATGTTGTATTAGGTAAGTATGAAGATACTAATAAAGAGCAAAAAATACAATCTGCTAATCAGCTTAAGTACTTTATGCTAATGCGTGATAATGTTAATTTCTTTAACCGTGTTAGTAAGGAAACGGTAGTTAAGAGTTATATGTAAAAATGGTTTAGTTTGGATATTTGCCGCCAGGGTGAAGCTTTTCGTCCCAACGACATAACAAATACTATAGTATAATTCCACCCTTAAAATTAACATAAAGGGAATGTAGTGAAAGAAATCGAGTTATCTTCGTACTCTGGCAGCATCCTTTGAAACGCAATCTATGTTTTGAGGATTATAGGAGTGTGTTTTCTGATCCTATAGGAGGGTATTGCTTTCAACTGGCAGCTTTATTAAAAGATGTATTGATAAAGTTAGGGTATACAGTTGATGCTTGCGAAGCGCGTGTTCTAATGGGTGCTGAGGTTAATGCAAAAGAAGTCCGTCAATTACCTCCAACTCATTTAGCTTTGAAAGTTAAAATTGATTGTACAACTTATTTACTTGATCCTGGTTTGGGAAATGAGGCACCTAGATTACCTATCTTAATTACTGGTGGTGATGAATCTGTGTTTCAGCCACCAGATGAAGTTAGGTTTTATTATTTGGATCAAGAAAATGTTTATGTGCTTGAAAGGATGACGCAACGAGGATGGCTGCGATTAATACAAACAGACTTACGTCCATTAAGTCAGGCTCAAATTGAATTTAATTTAATGAGACTTGAACAACATTTGCTCTCAATCGGTATCAGGGATGAAAGATTTTTAATAGGGCGCGTTCTGCCGCACGGTAGAAGCGCTTTATATTGGCTTTCAGCTACTAATCAATTAAAATTTATCGAAAAAACTACCGCGGGAAACCAAGAAGAAACATTGACAGATTACGATAGGGCGGTTCATATCGCAAAAGATAAATTTGATATTCAAATTACTGCTGAGGAGCTTAAAAAATATTGTACACCCAATAGAAGCGGCAAATATTTTGTACTTTTTGATCAGAAACCGAAACGGCCATGGACCGTTGATTTTCCTTTGGATAAACGAACAATATTATCAATGCAGTCTAATTTAACAACAGATCTTCAAGAGAAAGTTCAGATCTGTAGGAATGCTTTGAGATATAAAAAATTATGAAAATAAAGTCGCCTGGTTAAAATAAGATCAGGAGTTGAATTAGCCTGCGAAGATGTTAGTTACCCAAGGAAAATGGACAGAGATTTCCAAGCACAAGCACATACCTTCGGAATACCTGCTGCTAAGCGTCTTCCGAGACCATTTTGAGCGAAAGTCATAAGGTAGAGTTATCTTGCCCAGGATTTATAGATAGTGACTCTGCAGGTCTCGATAAGTCATAAAAAGCTTAAATAAAGATGCTATTGCCCTGATCCTGAGCTAAAGAAAAGGTACAAAAACAATTATCTGCTATAGTTAAAATAATATTATATGAGTATGAAATATTGAATGAATATGAAGAAAAGATATTTTTTCATTGTAATTTTGTTTATACCGCCGATAGTAGCTTTACTAGCTTTATTAACCTCACTAGGTCTTGTACCTAGTTATTTTTATTTTGAATACCCAGGCTATATATATTTTATTTTTTTTGTTGCGCTGATAACAATGTTTGGTTTTGCTTATATTCTTGTCCCTTATATTATTGTCGCTGGTTACTTGATATATTGTGCTTTATACTGTGGTGAAATTAAAACTAGGCGCATAGCATTATTGAGTCCTATATTAGTTTGGATCTTAATGCCGTTAAATACTCTATTACACAACAATATATTTGGGAGTAAGTATCCTGTATTGACCGTGAATTATTGGATTGAGGTCTACAGTGTGTCTTTAGCTGCGGCAATATTTGTTTTAATATTTGGCTATATCTATGTTTGTTTAGGAATGCTACTGATGCAGCTGGTTAAGAATAAAGAATGGTAGTTTTTACACTTTTTATGTGAGTTGAAATCCCTGTAAAAGTCTAGTAAACATGTTCCTAGACTTTATATATCTAATCGCTACATTCTTAACACAAAATCATTATCTTCATTATTTGTTAAGTTTTCTAGCGTCCTTTTTACGCTGTCAAGAAAACTTATTCCTGCTCTCTCTTCAGGATTACGAGCTAATAATATACTCCTCAAAAAGTGACGAAGTGACGGAGCCAGAGTGACGGAGCCAGGCTCGAAAAAAGTGACGGAGCCAGGCTCGGTAAGTGACAGAGCCTGGCTAGGAAGTGACGGAGCCAGGCTCGGTAAGTGACAGAGCCTGGCTAGAATAGTTACAGACTTAGTAAGTGTAAAAATACTTTTATAGTTATTGCAAATATTGATAAATTGTTTTAATCAAAACATCAGGTGTTTCGCTAAGTTCTATTAACTTTGATCGTAGCTCTGAGCTTATTTTTGATTTATTCCTTGATAAGAGAACAGTTATATTATTAGGAATATCTCCCAAGTAATCTGATATATCAATTACCTTGTAATTATAAATATTTCTGGCTAAATAACAAAAAATGAACCTAGACAGCTGCGAATGTTTATTTTGAATTATATTATTCAGTATTTTAGATAGATTATCTAAATCAATCGAAACGCTTTTAAGTTCCATGAGAAGAACTTTTTTTGTATTGTTTTTTTCATAAAAACTTTTTAATAAGGTATCATTATTTTCTTGGTGAAAAGCTATAAAACTTGATTTATCTAATTTATTTGAAATCATTTCCATTAACATAGAAGTGTGTAACCAATATGGTTTTTTAGTTGAATCAATGTAGTAGCGATAACTTGACCAATTGTATTCAACGCCAGCTGTGATTTTAGCTTCTACAGGGTTTAAATGGATATACCTGCAGACTTGAGAAAGATAAGTGTCATTTTCGATTAATATAGATTTATATCTACTTTTAAAAATAGGCCCGTCAGAAAGAATAATTCCATTATAGATTGTAGAAAATCTAAATTGTAAATAATGCATTGCTTTTGATAAATTTGCTTTTGGTGTTCTTATGAGCAAATGGTAATGATTATCCATTAAGCAAAAAGCATGAATTTCAATTTGATGTTTTTTATAAGTTTCTGCTATGAGCTCAAAAAAAATATATTTGTTGTTTTCATCTGAAAACACAAATTTTTTGCCTGCAGCCCTGTTCATTACATGATACCAGGCGTTTTCGTATTCTAATCTTCTTGCTCTTACCATAACGGCATTATACAACAGAGTTTATTTTGTGCAAGCTACCATTGAGTTTGTAATGAAAGATTTAAAAGGTGGT
>JACCDT010914281.1_pt1 | contig 19283 bp, 19 predicted proteins | sample 7446291 | NCBI WGS metagenome assembly JACCDT01 (sample SAMN15323446, study PRJNA562643) | freshwater metagenome | isolation source: river surface water | place: USA:Blue River Watershed | collected 2017-08-17 | reverse complement strand
TACAGCACCAATCGCTTCACCGGAGTAAGCACCGCAAGCGGATCACTCTTCCATGCTTCGGACACGTCAGCGTACAACTCAAGCTCATTTCCATCTGGATCAAGAATATAGATCGAGTGTGTCACACTATGGTCAGCAGTGCCGACGATCTGAACACCCTTCTCACTAAGATGCGCATGCGCCTCGCGCGCCGCCTCAGGGCCATCACCTATCTTGAAGCCGATATGGTATAGACCTGGAGCAGGTCGCGACCTTACGCCTGGTTTTCCGCCTATCTCAATGAGTAGCATCTCGTGATGAGTGCGCCCACTAGAGAACAGTGCAATACCCTCTCTGCGAGCTATCTCGTTAAAGCCCAGTACGTCACGATAGAAGTCGGCTGACGCTCTGAGATCAGATACGTAGAGCACCACATGTCCTAGTTCATGAATGCGCATATTAGAATCCGAGATCCTCGTTCACGATCACGACATGAACCTTTCGACCGATTGCAGGATTCTCTTTGTTCAAAATAAGTGTTTTTGTCCACGTGGTTCCATAGCCATACACCTTCTTCATTCGCTCGTCCTCAAGCGGAATCACTTGCTCCTGTATACGAGTGAATGCATCTGCAAGTGTTGGTACGATCTTTTGTGCACCGACAACAAGGACAATATTTGGAGAGGTGAACGCAAGGTGTGGAAGCTGACTCCCTGAGTTGGAAGCGATCATCAACTCACCTGTCTCAGTAACCGCATGCACACTGCCTAGATAGTAGTCTGAGACCACTGCCTCACGACGCAACTGGTTTTGCTTTGCTGGATCTTTTTCGGCAAGAACCATGTCGTGGAGGTTCTTCCAAGGATGGCTTTTGCTTTTCAAGTAATCAATAAGTCCGATCTCTGCAAGGGTTTCAGACGCACCATTCATGACGGATACTCCTTCAGGAATAAGCTCCTTCACTTTCTGAAGAGCCTCTTCCTTTGTGCCTACCAAGATAGGTGCAAAGTTATTCTTTGTAAGCGCCGCGATAGTCTTTTCAATTGATTCAATATTTGTTTTCATATATGTGGGATTAACTTCCTATAGTATACACCCATGTGCTTTACATTGTAAAGTAAATATATATTTGCTATAGTTACATGCACGATGAAAAAGAAACTGGCACCAGTCTGCCCTATCACAAAAGTAGCCCTTCTACTCTCTGACAGCTGGACCATGCTGATCCTGTACCAACTCAATCATGGCGCAAAGCGCTTCTGCGAGCTCGAACGTGTGCTCGATGGTATCTCTACCCGAACTCTGACGCTTAAACTTACGCGATTGATTGAAGAAGGAATGATAACAAAGGACGAAGATGGTACGTATATGACCACGCCACGTGGCAAGGGCATCAAACTCATTGAGAGTGCCATGCGCCGCTACGAAGGAAAATACCTGTAGAAAATGAGCGCATCTCACTACCAAGAACCTGCTATCATAGAAGTACTAGCAAAATAATTCGTTTCTATGGATATATTTTTGATACAGATGTTTGGCGTGTATTTCCTTATAGTGGGCATCATCGTACTCATACGTCGTAAGGCACTTTTGCCAGCAGTTGAAGGTCTCGGAAAAGATCGCGCACTTATGATGATAGTCGGGGCTTTCGAGCTGGTGGCTGGTATTGCGCTTGCACTTGCGTACCCTGTCGTATCGCTCGGCCCTATCGGCCTTGTTTCGCTCATTGGTTACATAATGGCGATAGAGGGTATCTTGTATCTCAGTGGCGGTTCATTCATACAAAAGATCCTTCGTCGTTTCAACACAAAGCGATCATTTGTGATAGGCGGCATCGTATCGATTGTTCTCGGCGCCTATCTTGTAGGCCACGGCTTCGGATTTCTGTAGGATCCTCGCTTCCAAAAACCGCAGCGAAGTGCTATAAAGCTCTCGGAAAACCCGTTACTTAACCAGCGAGGAGAGCTCTCATGAGCCCGAAAAACGTCTCGATCCGCTTTGCCCCTGACATGCGTGGCCTGAACATGCATGACCTACGTCTTCTGATGATGTTGGTAAAGGCGGCCCAGTGGGTGGACACGATCTATCTCAAGCAATGCAATTCACCTGATGGATTCGACTCCGACCAGCCGAACAACTTCTTTCCAAGGAATGCGACGAAGGAATCTGTCGAGGCCTATCTGGCTGAGCATCCTGAATCACGCGCGGACATTCTCAGTCCGTTCACCATCGTGGTGGAGACGCCCAATGGTGGACTCGCGGCCATCCCCTACTCAGAATTCTACAAGGAAGAAATGAGTACCATTGCAGACATTCTGTACCAAGCAGCGTACTTTGCCAAAGACAAACAGTTCCATGACTTCCTTATCGCACGAAGTGAATCGTTTCGTACGAATAAGTACCGTGAGAGCGATATTGCTTGGATTCACACAAGTAATGGTCCTATAGAATTCTCGATTGGCCCTTTTGAAAACTACGCTGACACCTTATTTGGTGTAAAGCGGACATTTCAATGTTTCATCGGACTCGTGTTGACTGATGAGACTCGTGAAGCAGGGCGATTTCAGGAATTTGTGGTGAAGTTCGATGCTATGCTTGGTGAACGATATGGATACGTCAGTAAGCCAAAGCTGACACCTATGGTCGTGATGCATCTGATATACCTGAGCGGAGAGTGCGCTCATGTTGGCTTGGCGATGGCATGCAACCTTCCTAATGATGCCGATATTCAAAAGGAGGTAGGATCGAAGAAGTTCTTCATGCTTGATGTCATGGAAGCAAAGTGTAAAAACATGACCATTCCCATTGCCAAGCGCGTGCTACCTCCTGAAGAAATGGCGCGTTTCAATTCAGAGACGTATCTCAGATTCATTGTTGGACATGAGTCCTCTCATGGACTGAGCTTTCGCTTCAATGGTCAACATTTCGGACACCTGAGCAATGGGATCGAGGAGTGCAAGGCAGACATCTTTGGAATATGGTTCTTGTACTTCCTCATGACGCAAGATTTCTTTGAGCATACGATTGCTGAGAATGCAGTCATGATTCACCTGACTGATTGTTTGCGTCAGATTCGCTCTGGACCTGAGAAGGCACATGCGATCGGTGCACTAATCCAGTTCAACTGGTTCATCGAGTACAAGGCTATGAGCTTGCGTGCGGAGGGTATTAGGTTCAATACGGAGCATTTCATGAATGCGATAACCTCGCTTTGTGACACACTCTACACGCTTGCAGAATCAAAAGATGCTATGGCTGCAGAAAAGTTCGTGATGCAATGGGGAAAAAATATCCCTGAACATCTACGTTCCTATCTCAACCGTTTTTCCGACCTTCCGGTCGATATTGACCCGTTCTTTGCATTCTAGGAACACAAAAAATGAAAAAGGTCAGCTGGAGTAATGCCAGCTGACCTTTCTTTTTACAATCTCTGCTCTTTTATTTACGTTTCCAAACAGGATCTTGACGAACAAGAAGCTCTTCTGCTTTCTCTGGCTCTGCCATAAGCTCTTCAACAAAACGCTCAGCACGAATTGACTGTGAACCTTTTACTAGGAGCACATCGCCTGGTTTGATGAGTGTCTGTAATTCTCTACCAGCAGTGAGCGCATCAGGAAATTCAAGCATATGCTTCTCATCCATGCCCGCTCTGAGCGCACCTGCAGAGAATCCTCGTGCACGGACACCAATAGTAACGAGCTTATCTGCAGATCGAGGTACCAGAGTACCGATACGCTCATGCTCACGGGTTGAGAATTGACCAAGTTCCATCATGTCACCCAAAACTGCAATGCGACGCTTCACTCCCTTAATCTCTCCCAATGTCTTCAATGATTGTTCTGAAGCAGCTGGTGAAGAATTATATGTATCATCAATAATCAATGTGTCTTTGAGTCCTTGAATGAGACGCATGCGTCCTGGAGGTGGCACATGGTCGCGGAGTGCCTCCGCAACAGCTTCTATATCAATCTGAAAGACCGAAGCAACGGCGGCTGCGGCTGCGTGATTGTATGCATGCTGAACGCCAACCGTACCCTGCACATGACATAATACCGCCCTATCAACATGCGTCAGCATAAACTCAAAGCCTACAATGTTTCCGTTTTCATAGACAATGCGGTCTGCTGATGCGGTAAATGGTGAAAGTGAGTAACGACTATAACCAATAGACTGCTGACGAGTCTCAGAGGCTATGTGTGCCGCACGAGGGTCATCCTGGTTAAAGACTAAGACTCCTTCCGACTTTAGCGCATGAACAAGCTTTTCTTTTTCCTTGATTACCGATTCAGGAGAATCAAAAAACTCGACGTGTACTGGTACATCGGGTAGGCGCGTGAGGACAACAACATCAGGCTTAATCCATGCAGTGAGTTTATCCATGTCTCCTGGACGATCGACACCCATTTCCAGAATGAGGAGTTCTGGATACTTCCCTGGATGCATTACAAGCATCGCGCCATCAATGATGTTCCTCAACCACATGAGTGGATTACTCCATGCATTAGGAAGACCCAGTACTGAGAGTGGTACACCCAATTCAGAATTGAAACTCTTCTCACTCTTTCGCACGTGCATGCGATTCTTGAAAACATCGTAGACCGCGTCCTTAATCGAGGTCTTTCCCACACTTCCCGTGATCGCAATAATTTGCGGCTTCATGCGCCTAATAAGAAGCTTTGCTTCAAACGTCAGTATAGAAACAATGATTCGCTTAAAGATATTTTTCATAGATTACCGATCTGGCGGAACTGCGTAGTAATTGATCAAAAATTGGACAATTTCTAGGAAAGGATCAGTTAACGTCTCAGATGCATACTGTACCCCCTTCGGTTCTACAGTATACAGGAAAATAAGAAACTGGGGATCATAGGCTGGAAAATAGCCAAAAAATGAGTGCAGGAATCGGTCATCGTAGTACTTCTTGGTCTCAGGATTTGATATCTGGGCAGTACCAGTCTTTGCCGCAACCGTATAGTACTCATTCTTTGCCTTTCCACCCTTAAGAGCCGTATCTACCACCTCAACAAGCATGCGCGTTATATCTTCACTCGTTTCCTCGCTAAACACGCGCTCGCCCTCTGGGTAGCTCACCTCATGATTATCACCATTAACATACTCAATACGCTTTACGAGATGCGGGGTCACCAGCACACCACCGTTTGCAAGCGCCGACAAAGCGCGCACCGCGGCAATTGGGGTAAGAGCAATACCTTGTCCAAATGATGCAGTCGCATACTCAACAGCACGAGGACTTTCAAGGTTTCGTACGAGTCCATGTGCCTCATTGGGAAGATCAATACCGCTCTCAGACCCCAACTTCAACTTGTAGAAATAATCACGGAAGCGGTCACGTCCGAGAAGCGACACAACGTGTGCTACTCCCGTGTTCAATGATTGACTCAGCACCTGTTGCATATCGACGGTACCGCGACCACGTCCGTCATAGTTGCGGATGGTAAAGTCATTGAGTTCGATTGAGCCCGCATCGTAATAGGTTGAATGGGGCGTAATAACCCCAGCATCAAGCCCCGACGCTACGGTAAGCGGCTTAATGATAGAACCGAGCTCGTACACGTCTTCCACAAGCGGATTACGAAACTGTTCAAGATCGACACCAGAACGATCGTTCAGATCAAATGAAGGCACTACATTGAGTGCAAGCACCTCTCCAGTCTTGGGATTGATAATGATGCCGCCAGTAATCTTACTCTGCCACTGTTTTTGTGCAGAATCGAGTATGCGATCCAAAGTTCGTGCAACCGTCGGCTCAATAGTAGTGACAACTTCACCTTCTTCCGCGTCTCCTGCATCAAAGATAAGCTTGCGTAAGTTGCTAAATATCTCAGCAAAGAAATTGACTGCAAGGTGCTCGGTGTCACGCTTAAGCGTGACTTCATAAAAACGTTCAAGTCCATACTTTCCTACAAGCGTATCTTTATCATATCCAATGAATCCCACGGTACGCGCTGAAAGTGATTTACCTGGATAATAACGCCACTGATTTCGATAGAGTCGCACACCAGGAAGATCAAGTGCAGTTATGGTATCAGCATGCTCGTCATCCACTGTCTGTTCGATTTCTTGGTAGATGCGGTCAGTTCGCCCTGCACGCTCAAAGAACATATCATGATCAATTGGAATAACTCCCGAAAGGGCGGTATAGGTGGCTTCAATATCTTGTATCTTTGTTGGGTCAATAGCGAGCAAGTAACCAGATTTCACGGTTGCAGCAGATACTTTCTCACCATCTTTGGTGGTGAAGTAGATGCTGCCACGATTAAAAAGATTACGTACCGTGTGTACGTATTGATTCTCACCCATTGCACGATACGTCTCGCGATGGAGTATTTGTACGTAATAGAGACGAACAATGAGAAGCGTAAATAGAGCGAGTGTAACCGCGGTGATGATGCGTATTTTCTTAACCGCGACACCTCTCATACGTTAATTTCGTGACAATACCAGAGTTCCTACGTTTCGGTCAACGAATAGTTTTTTTGGTGTCGCCACATAACCACTTGCCGTCGCAATATCAGCACTCAATGCATGCTGGAGTTCAATATAGTCAGCCTCAAGAGTACTCATAGTAGTACCTGCTGCGGCAATCTGAGCATCCACTTCTTTACGCATGACCACATTAACGACCGATGCACTAAGGAAATAGGCATATGCTACTGCAGAAAGAACGAGGCACGCCATCGCAATATAGAAAAGACGCGATTCCCCTTTGTATATCATTGTTCGTTTAGTATTTCGCATGTTTTTCAAAAATCCTCAGTTTGGCGCTTCGTGATCTTTTGTTCTCTCGGATCTCTTCGTCACTTGGAATGACTGGCTTCTTAGTGACCATTGTTCCTATTTGATCGCGTGTGTAGGTTCGAAAGAGTTGTTTGACAATACGATCCTCAATACTGTGGAAGGTGATGATCGCAAGTCTGCCACCCTCTTTAAGTGCAGTAACCGATTGCTCAACAAATTCACTAAGTGCATCAAGCTCATCATTGACGGTTATGCGAAGGGCTTGAAATGTCTTGGTTGCAGGATGAATGCGTCCGCGACGATATACCGCAGGTACCGAATCTTGAATTACTGCGACTAATTGCGCTGTTGTTTCAATGAGCGCATGCTCACGTGCCGCAATAATCCCTCGAGCAATGCGACGTGCATAACGCTCCTCACCATAGCCCTTGAGCACATTCGCAATATCTTCCTCTTTCCATTCATTCACAATGTCGCGAGCAACAAATGAATAGGTCTGAGGATCGCCGAAGGTCATGATGAGCGGTTCATCAACAAGGAACGAAAATCCTCGTCCATTGCCACTAAATTGCTCCATGCGCCACCCAAGATCGGCAAGAATCGCGTCTACTCTTTCGATATGTAAAAGAACTAGTTGTTTGTGCAATGTTCTGAAGTTTCCGACAACGAGGTGTGTGGTACACGCTGTGTCTTTGAAGACTTCCTTCGCTTCTTGTATCGCTATAGGGTCAGCATCAATGCCGATAAAGGTAGCACCCTTACCGAGCGCTGCTGTTATGTGGCGCGCGTGACCTCCTGCACCAAGAGTTGCATCAACAACGGTTGCTTCCTTAATGAGATCAAGCTTCAGTGCATCAACTGCCTCTTTCTCCAGCACTGTGATATGCGTTTTCATAGATAAGCAAAACGTGCCATGCATACACATGTCTCATAACGGCTCTATGAGGATGCGTCGTTAGAGGACACCTATCTCGCCAAGCTTTTCAGCAAGTGCGTCAGCCTGTCCTTCTATGCGCTTCTTGTACTCAGTCCATCGATTCTCATCCCACATTTCTACACGATCATGGATGCCTGCAAGCACGACTTTCGCCGTAAGTCCCGCAAACTCCTTCAAGAAATCAGGAACGAGAATTCGTCCAGCCTGGTCTACCTCCACCTCTACCGCTCCCGAAAGGAAAAACCTATTAAATCCTCTCGTGTCCGCTTGTCCGAGCGGGAGTTGACCAATCTTTTCAGAGATCTTCTCCCACTCTTTCAAGGGATATATAAAGAGACAGTTATCAAGTCCCCGAGTAACCACCAGCTTTCTGCCAAGTTCCTTCCTCCATCTAGAAGGTAAGGACAGCCGTTTCTTAGCATCAATACTGTGTGTGTACTCGCCAATCAGCATGTGAATGATTGATGAAACTCGATACTGTTAAACTACTTTCATAGTCTACCACTATCTCCCACCACACGCACATTATATACCACTTCATCCCACCATGTGCCACACTTATACACACCTTCCACTAAAAAGCCCTCCACGCATGGAAGGCTTTTTAGTGGAAGTATACGATTCAATATATTTTTGAGACGTGGGCTAAAGACGAAGGTGCAGAAGCGTTATAAAGTATCAAGATATTAGGAATATATTCTATTCCTTTGGACGCATCAGTGGAAACAATTGTGTGTCTCGAATCGGTTTATCTTCAAGAATTGCAAATAAACGTTCACCAAAACCAAAACCACATGCAGGAGGCATACCGTGCTCAAGCATCTCAACAAATTCAAAATCTGGCATCATTGCTTCTGCATCACCACGGGCGAGAAGTTCTTGCTGTGCATCAAAGCGTGTGCGTTGCTCAAGTGGATTATTGAGTTCTGAATATCCATTTCCCACTTCTGTACCCGCGATGATTGGCTGAAAGCGTTGTGTGGCGTCAGGATGCCCCTCAACTCCCTTTGCAAGTGGTGATACGAGCTTTGGATGATTAATGACAAAAGCAGGTCCTGCGATATTCTTGCGGCAATATTTCCAAAGTGTATCAATCAAGCGTTCTTTAGTATCTCCATCATACGCAACACCAAGTTCACGAAGTCTTTCTTTGATAGCACTCTCATCAGTAGATACAATATCAATACCTGTCTGCTTCGCAATCTCTTCAGTGTAATCAATACGAGTCCACGGTGCAGCAAGATCAAAGGTATACTCTCCACGAGTAAATGCTGTCTTACCATACACTTCGCTCACGATAGTGCGGTACATATCTTCCACGAGAGCCATGCCATCCTCGTAATTCGCATAACCCCAATAGAATTCCATATTGGTAAATTCCTGAAGATGGTTTGGACTTGTACCTTCATTGCGGAAGGTACGCCCTATCTCAAAGGTCTTATCAAAGCCAGAGGCCAAGAGACGCTTTTGCCAAAGTTCTCCTACCGAAATACGAAGATACACATCAATATCAAAATCATTGTGGTGTGTCTGAAACGGACGTGCTTCTGCACCACCTGTTGTTACTTCGAGTGTCGGCGTTTCCACTTCAAGAAATCCGCGCTTCTTAAGAAAGAGGCGTGTTACATCCCAAAACCGTTCTTTCCGCACAAACATTGAGCGCATGTCACCATGCATCAAGAGATCGAGGTAGCGCTTACGAAATCGTTCCTCTTCATTCTGAAGTCCGTGATACTTATCAGGAAGTGGCAAAAGACTCTTTGACAACATGCGCCAGCTTGATACAAGAATAGACCGTTGTCCCTTCTCTGTCGTGAAGAGTGTTCCTGATACTTCAATGAAATCGCCTGAGTCAACGACGTCTTTGAAGAGAGTAAATGCATCTCCGTCGAGTACATCGCTTTTGAGTACTGTCTGAAACTTTCCTGATCCATCAAGGATATCTAAAAAGAGAATTGCACCCTGTCCTCGGATAACAAGAACACGTCCTGCAATAGTAATGATCTCTCCACTTGAAACAAGTACGTCAAAATCTGCAAGCGCTGCACCAATCATGTGCGTCCGATTCGAAACTGCAGGATATGGATTAATACCACGTTCTGTAAGAATCCTAAGCTTCTTAAGGCGCTCTGCGCGTATTTCATCAAGTGCTGACATGTCGCCTATAGTACCGTTTTGAGGATAAAATGAAAAGCGTAAAGCGGTATCAGATAATTGCGCCTTATAGACGAAACAAATAATTCACTATCATGTATGATAGTGAGGACGGTAGATGCACCAACAGTTTCAGTCTTAGAATTCTTCTCAAAACTCTGACTATTCTATTTGAGAGTAAGCCTCACATAAAACAAAAGGCGTCCCTGTGGACGCCTTTGTGTTTAATTATGATACCTTGAGTATCGTATATGACTGCTTTCCTCCTGGAGTGTCAAAAGTGAACGCGTCACCTTTTGCTTTACCCATAAGCGCTTCACCAAGCGGTGAAAGATACGACAGTTTATGGTCGTGTATATTTGCCTCCTCTGAACCAACAATGGTGTACGTGTGCGCTTCTGCATCCTTATCTTTCTTGATAGTAACCTCTGAACCAAGACCTACCACATCACCCTTCTTCACGTGTGCAACGATCTTTGCTTCCTTGATAACTTTCTCGAGATACTGAATACGCTCCTCAATAGCAGCTTGCATGTCGCGAGCCTCCTGATATTCAGCGTTCTCTGAGATGTCACCGAGTGATCGTGCATACTCCAACGATTCTGCGACCTCCTTGCGTCGCACCGTCTTGAGGTGATCGAGCTCTTGCTTTAGCTCCTCAAATTTTTCCTGTGTTAGAAACGAATCGTGTGGTTCACTCATATATACGTACAATGATTAAGGTGAAGTCAATTATACGTGCGTGATACTTGAAGTCAATGTGGAGAAAAAGAGGCTTTGAATGAAAGGATTATTGGAGATATTCTGGACGATTCAAAGCCATCCAATCAAACACCTTTCCCATTACAGAACCTGCACCAACCGTATTTGTACGTGGTCCATATTCCATAAGCAGTACAAATGCATAACGTGGCTCCTTGTATGGGAAGAATCCTGCGATCCATGAATTAACATTCGCCTTTGATTCACCAAGCTCTGCAGTTCCAGACTTTGCAGCAATCTCAACATCTGATCGTTGCAATGCACGAGCCGTACCTCCATCCTGTATTACCGTGCGTCGCATACCATCCTGCACCACCGCAAGATGCGACGGATTGAGCTTGAGATCTATTTTTTCACCTTCAGCATCTTTTATAACCTGTGGTGTGACAAGTGTGCCGCCATTGGCAAGTGCTGCGTAACCACGAAGTATCTGAAGTGGTGTACTTTGAAATCCAAATTGTCCTATTGAGGTTAGATACGTGTCACCGATACGCCATTCATCATTAAAAACCGCCTCCTTCCAAGCAGGCGTCGGAACAACACCAGTACCCTCTCCTGAAAGTGTAATGCCAGTCTTCTCACCAAGACCAAACATTTTGAAATATGAAGCGAGTTTCGTGATACCAAGTCCACGAATACTTTCATGTCCACCACCAATAGTCATCATGAAGACGTTCGATGAGTACGCGATTGCATCAACCACCGTCATTGCACCCAAGGACTGGCGCCAATCACGAAAAATGGCAGGATTGCTTGGATCATATGGATTAGGGATAGTTAATGCGCCAGTACTCACAATTACGGTGCTTGGGGTGATAACACCTTCAGCAAGCGCTCCGTACGCGACAAAGGGTTTGACCACGGAGCCTGGGGTATACAACCCACTCACTACTTTATTTAAGAATGGAAAGCGATTGTCATTATTATATGCATCAATCTGCGCAACATCAGCACCATCCGCAAGCACTTCAGGGTCATATGATGGAAAGCTTGTCAGTGCAACTAATTCTCCTGTATGCACGTCCATAATGGCGCCTGCACCGCTTCTAAATCCATTCGCCGCAGTTGTTGAAGCAATCACATCGTACATGAACTCGGAAAGTTCTGCGTCAACAGCGAGTGAGAGTCCTGCACCTGGTATTGGTGCCTCAATCGCATGCTCTGATATCACGCTACCATGCACATTCACTTCAACAAGCTGCGTACCATTGTCGCCAGCAAGCATCTCGTTATAGGTACCTTCAACGCCGTCTCGTCCTAGATATTCAGTGCGATAATAGAATCCCGAAGAATCTTTACGCGGATAACTCACATAACCAATCAATTGTCCTAATCCATTACGATCTGAATAAGCACGTACAGGAAAATCATGCTGCCCTGTTTCATCGAGCTCATTCCATGCAATGAGCTCACCACGACGATCATGAATAACGCCGCGTTCAGCAATAATGAGCGCGCGTTCTAGTCGATTCATCTCGCCACGTGTGGCAAGCTCTGCACCCTCTATAACCTGTAATTTAAAGAGTTGTCCGAAGAATGTCAGTGCAACAACAAGAAAGATACCACCTACAAAGTATACGTTTATTTTTCTAAGGGGTAGCTCCATTCGTCCTTCAAGACGCCCTGTATTCCACGATGGAAGATTAGATGCATCAAGCAGAATCTCATCATAAGAAATATCCTGTCGCTTTCTGTTACGAAAAAGTCTCATATACGAAGCAGTGGTCTGATAGTACTTAAAAGCAATACGAACGCAGCCGTAATTACAGTATACATATACGAAAAACTCTGTGCTGGATCACCAAATTGTGCATCGACTAGAACCGCAATGATCACAGGCTCAACAGGTCCGAAATATGCGATATACACGGCGGCACTAAGCACAAAAAACCACAATGGTGCCAAGAGAGCACTGGTCAGAAGAATGAAAAATGCAATAACGCGTAGCATACGTTTATGGTGCGGGTGGTGGCACTAATTCCGATTCAGTTGTTGTTGGAGTACTCGTACCGAATTCCTTAATATCGTCAGGTATTGGTATCGTAAAGAGACGACGTGCAGCTTCTTCAACTGCCTCAAAGGCATCAGGAAACTCAATTGGTTCAGCGGGACTAATGCCAACACTTACCAATCGAATAGATGCAATAGGCGCCGCAAGCGTTATAAAGGCATTCTGTTCAGGGCCAGTCGGCGTCGATTCCACTGCATCAATAGTGCCAAAAAGGCCTCCATCAAGCGCGGGAAGTACAACGATATCTCCTTCCGTAACAACAATACCTTGGGGAATACTGATTCGTGTCACGCCACCTCCCTGCCCCTCCGCCCGTGCAAAAATATTAGGTCCAAATACATACACCGTTGTTTCCGCATGAGGTGATGAAAATAACGTCACGATTGCACTCTTCGCTGTAACACTTCGTATGTAGCCTATAGCCGCGCCGTTGGTATGAAACACGGGTGCATACTGTGTGATTCCTGCGTCAGTACCACGATCAAGTACAAGAGTGTCATAAGGCGTATGGGGTGGCCGAGCAACAACCCCTGCCACAAGACGCTCTGCAGGCAACGCGCCTAACATCTGACGCAACTCTTTGTTCTCCTGCATAGCGTGCTCAAGCGTCAGCGCTATGCCCTGCTGAGAAGCAAGTGCAGTCTCAAGAGCACGTTTTTCTTCGATAAGAAGATTCCGATCTCGTATAAACGAAGGAATCGTTGCAGATGATTCTTTAAAATAATGAGCAACTGCATAAAAAGGAGATGTCACTATAGATGCCACGCTGCTCACAATACTCTTTGCAGATACAAGCACGAATATAACCAAGAGCAGTATCGCAACAACGCGAATACGAGCCCAATTAGAATTGGGGGACGATGTCATCCTCTTTGTCTGCAAGAATTTCTGCATATGTATCCATTTGTTCAAGAATCGCTCCCAGTCCGCGAATAACTGCACGTAACGGATCTGGTACGACAATGACTGGTATCTTCAGTACGCTCTCAAGAAGCTTTGGAAAGCCTGGAATGAGAGCACCGCCACCAGCAAGCGTGATGCCCTTCTGCATCACATCCGCAAGCACTTCAGGTGGTGTTCGCTCAATGACATCACGCGCTGCCTCCACAATCGCATTTACCGAGCCAAGAATAGCTTCACGAATATCACCATCAGTGATAACAACCTCACGCGGCAATCCTGTAACCACATCGCGTCCACGAACGATCATTTCCTTGGTAGGACCATTCTCCTCGACGGACGCAAGTGTCATCTTGGTATCTTCTGCAGTCTTATCGCCAATCAGTACCTTAAACTGATCACGAATATAACTTACAATATCATTATTAAGCTGATCACCAGCGATACGAAGATTCTTCGCCGTCACAATGCCACCGAGCGAAATCACGGCTATGTCCGTCGTACCTCCGCCAATGTCGATAATCATGCTTCCTTGTGGCTTATGAATAGGAAGCTTTGCGCCAATAGCTGCAGCTATTGGTTCTTCAACAAGAAGCACATCGCGCGCACCTGCGTTCCGTGCAGCATCGCGCGCTGCACGCATCTCAACCGACGTAATTCCCGACGGTACGCCAATAAGCACCCGTGGAGCAATGATATTTCGTCTCGCGCTCCGTACTTTAGTGATAAGATACGCGAGCATTTCCTCGGTTACCTCAAAGTCAGAGATTACACCATGGACAAGTGGACGTACCACTTCAATATGGCTTGGTGTTCTGCCAAGCATGGTTTTAGCGTCATTACCGATTGCAACAAGTTGATTTGTCTTTTTATTAAGCGCAACAATAGTCGGCTCGTTGAGCACAATACCCTTGCCACGTACATACACGAGTGTATTTGCAGTACCAAGATCAATGCCTATATCAATTGAGAAGGCATCAAAGATTTTTCCAATGTATCTCGTTATATTCATTACAGAACGGTATTAGGAGCAAACTTCGCATACAATTCTTCTTCGGATAAAAGCATAGTCTCCCCCGTATGTCGTTCAACTACCTCAAACTTTCCATCTTCTTTAGTGCGTTTGCCGACAATGATGCGGTACGGTAGACCCATGAGATCACTATCAGCAAACTTTTCTCCAGCACGCGCATCGCGATCATCGTAAAGAACCTCAACGCCACGATCAATGAGTCCTTGGTATAAACCATCGGCAAAATCCTTAAGTGCACCATCGTTACCTGAAAGTTCCACAAGATGCACCATAAATGGTGCAACCGATACTGGCCAAATAATTCCCTTTTCATCTCCAAACTTTTCGACCAGCACTCCCATAAGCCGTGTCACACCGATACCGTATGAACCCATCCAGACAGGTATATTTTCGCCCGTCTCGGCACGATATGAGAGGCCAATATCTTCGGCCTTCTTTCGTCCAAAATTAAAAATATTACCTACTTCTGCAGTCTTAACCTCAGTGAGCTCATCGCGTGAGACACCAAGTTCTGCAAGATACGAATCATTAAGTACCTCAGCATTAATTGCAATATTTTTTTCACGATGTATATAGATTACATCCTCTCCCGCATCCGTAATCGTCTGGAACTCGTGACTAAATGTAGTAAATGCACCTCCTGAAGCAAAAGTAACAAACGTATCTTCGCCAATACCAAGACGCTCAAAGACACGCGTATACGCATCAATAACTGCATTATAGAAGCGTGTATGATCATCTTCGCCAACCGAGAAAGAGTACATGTCCTTCATGACAAACTCGCGTCCACGCATAACACCACTCTTTGCACGAAGTTCATTACGGAGCTTTGTCTGAAATTGATACACTGCAACAGGAAGATCCTTGTAGCTCGTGATGTAATTCTTCATCATCTCACCAATCGGCTCCTCATGACTCCAACCGAAACCAACATCACCTCCTGCCTTAAGCGTCGACTTAAACCACACATCAACTACGTCATCACTCCACCGCTCAGTACGCTCCCATAACTCTCTGCGTTGGAGTGAGGTCATAATGAGCTCCTGGCCACCAATCGCATCCATCTCCTCACGAACAATCGTCTTTATCTTTTCAAGTACGCGAAGCCCAAGCGGTAAGTAGGCATACACTCCCGCCATCTCCTTGTATGCATATCCTGCACGAATCAAAAGCTGTGCGTTCTTTGCAACCTCATCAGCAGGGACCTCCTTGCGTGTCTTAGTGAACAGTCGAGATTGCTTCATACAAGATTATGAATGACGAGTAAATATGCCAGAATACCTCCCTAATGTGCTCATTCTATCGTCAAATAGGCGAACGGGCAAAGTGAGGAAAAATGACCATAAAAGATGGCTCATTAGATATAACCGCACTATGTTTTCCTCTTTATAGTAGGTCTTTAAGCCCCTTCGCGTGAGCAGCAGCGCAGCAGGAAGGGTTTGAGTGTGTCTTAGATGAGTCGAGCGATATCACTCCACGTCACCGCGACCATAAGCGCTATAAGCAGGAAGAAGCCAATAGTATTCAAGGTTGCAGCATAGTGCGCCTTGATAGGACTACCCTTAAGCGCCTCAATAATCACAAAGAGTAAACGTCCTCCGTCGAGAGCTGGAAATGGCAATATATTGATGACTGCGAGATTGAGTGATATGAATGCCGTGAAAGTGAGGAGTGTGGTGAAACCGTATGCTGATGCTTCACCTACGAGACCTACAATACCCACAGGACCCGCAACCTGAGAGAAGTCCGCTTTAAACCGAATACTGTCATACACGAGCATCACGATACCTGTCGCAACCGCTTTCGTACTTGCAATGGTGTGTGCGCTCGCATCTATAATAGAACGACCTATTGAACGCTTCACAACCTCAATCTGTGCAAGTGATACACCAATTGCTGCACGCGAAGTATCATCAGCAATAAGTCCTGTCTGCGGCTCAACAACGGCAGCGTGCTCAGCTCCGTCCTTTGTATACGTAAGCGTTATCTCTTCTGTACCATTGTCAGCAACAAATGCACTAAACGCAGATGGAGTAAGAGACGTAAGTACCGCATCGCCAGAGACGGCACCTGTGATACCTACCCCTACAGGAAGTTCTGCCTTTTCTGCAGGACTATTCGCAAGCACACTCGTAATAGTAAGTACTGCAGCATCTGTTGCTTCGGCTTCAGATACTGAAGTACGGACTCCTATAGAGAATGCAATGGTAAACAATAACCATGCAAGGAGCACGTTCATGGTGACGCCCGCAACAAGAACAAGGGCCTGTGCAGTGCGACTCTTTGAGGTGAAGGAACGGCCGTTATCGTTTGATGGTTCTACTCGCTGCGACTCATCACCAATACCATCCTCACCATATATCTTAACGAAACCTCCTATAGGAAAAAGATTGAGTGTATATTCTGTCTCTCCTCTTTTGAGACCAAAGAGCTTTGGAGGGAATCCGATACCAAATTCATCGACACGCATACCCATCCACTTTGCAACAGCAAAATGTCCGAGTTCATGCACTAAGACAAGTACGAACAATATTGCGAGAAAAATAAATATCGACATTGGTACTATTTATTGACTAATCTCCTTCTCCTTCAATGCTAAAAGTTCATCAAAACGTATATTGAAACCTTCAACTTTCTTCTGTATCGCTTCTGTAGCAGTACTCCTCTCATCTTCACTCATTTCTTTTGCCTTGAGAAGTGTGTCGATTTCTTTAATAGCATCACTGCGTGCATCACGTAGCGATACACGTGCCTCTTCATGCTTTGCTTTGGCAAGCTTAAGAAGTTGTATGCGACGTTCACCAGTAAGTTCTGGGAACATGACGCGAAGTCCTGAACCATCAGATACTACAGACACACCAAGATCCGCTTCAGTAATAGCCTTCTCTATCGCCTTGATAGAATTCTTATCCCATGCTGAAACGCGCAGTGTACGTGCGTCTTCGACACCTACTGATCCAACTTGTATGATTGGTACGCGTGTGCCGTAAGACTCCACTTGAACAAGATCAAGGAGTGCAGGTGTTGCACGGCCTGTGCGAACTCCTGCGAATTCACGCTCAAGCCACTTCACTACCTCCTCACCCCTTCCTTCAAACGCTTTCGTAGAATATGCCATAGTGAACCGAATCAAAACTAACACAGCAAGCTTACCATACAATCTATTCTGTTTCGTCATCGTCAGTACGCAAAAGTCGGCACACATGTCCAAAAACTCCCTTGCCAGAGACTTCTATGGCTCGCTTACTTTTGTACATTTCTGATCGATCTCTCCGCGCTTTCGGGTTGACAATAGCTTTGGATTCTCGTTAAAAGCATCTCTGTTTCTACTGCACCCCGTCTGGCAATGAAAGCGCGAGGTGCTCAAGAAGCATCTTCTTAGAGGCTCCTGGAGATGCAAGATACGATTCCGTCATAAGCACATCACGAATAAGCGACGCAACACGAATACGAGCTGCGTATGAAGCAATACCACGCACAATTGCCTGTATCCAATCTGTATCCTCAGCATCTATGCGCGCTGCAATATATGCTAGTCGCTCTCCATAGTACATCTTAAGAAATGCATCCAATGCATTTGTGTCAATTACTCCATGTTCGACTGCAAGAACCTGAAATCGAGAACGTAACGTCGGAAGAAGTACGTGTTCATTCGGGATAACGACAAAGAAGCGTGTTGTGGAAGCGGGTTCTTCAAGAAGCTTTAGGAGTGCATTCTGTGCTTCAGGTAATATAGTTGAGACATTGAGTATAAATGTGCGATGCGTACGGGAAACGGGCCGCAAATGTGCAGCGTATATAAGTGCGCGTGCATCTCCAATGGTCATGCGCTCATGGGAAAGGTACACAGTATCAGGACCAGAGATAATCTCTTCCTTGGGAATCTGCAAAAGTGCCCAATCAAAACGACCAATAAGGAGATTTGCGTGATGCATAGAGACTCCTTATTTAAGCATAGTTCATTCCGTTATGCAGGGGTACCTTGTCGCTTCTGAATACGTTGTACCACTCGGCGCAAATAGTGTTCAAATGTCTCGCTTGGAGTATAGGCAATTCCCTGTTCATGCCGCCATGCATTCACATAATCATGAACTACCGTGTTGACCTTTCTATCTGCACCTTCGTAACGTCCTGTTAGGATCTCACCCATACTCAAGGGTGCAAGTCTTATATATAAAGGATGCTCAGCACCCGATGGTCCTATACCGAGAAAGCCACTTGCATTAAAGATATTCCATTCATCGAGAAGCTCGTGAAGTGCTTTTGTTATCTTTGGTGACGCAAGTTCCGATTGATGCACCTCATACTCATCGGTATCAATACCACTTGCTGCCAACGCTTGAATTGATACAGAACCTACTTTCTTCTGTGTATATTTTGTTTGTTGAAATGTTGCTGGTTCAGACTTTGGTGTTACAACATTCTCTTTAGGAACAGTGACGACCTTTGGTGCAGCTTTTGGCGCATCTTTTGTGAGAGCTGCTAAGCGTGCTGCAGGAGAAAGATTCGTAAATGGTTGAATCTTTTCCTTTGATGACGAAGCAACATGATCCGGTATAGCAGAATCTGAAGAAATAACATCTCTTTGCGGAGATAGTGAAGATACCACTGGTGCAGGCGATACGACAGGTTCAGATTTTGCTATTTCTGATGTGCGTGGTGCTGGCGGCTCAAAAACAGGTGCTGGTGGAACAGCTACTGGTTCAGGTTCAGGCTTTGGCTCTGGTATTGGAGTAGGAGGCGTTGGT
>JACCDT011803348.1_pt1 | contig 19302 bp, 25 predicted proteins | sample 7446291 | NCBI WGS metagenome assembly JACCDT01 (sample SAMN15323446, study PRJNA562643) | freshwater metagenome | isolation source: river surface water | place: USA:Blue River Watershed | collected 2017-08-17 | reverse complement strand
TTTGCTCCGGTATGAGAATCCTAAGTCCGTGGGGTAAATACTATGAGATATTGGAAGTATACGCTGACGATAACACACCAGACAAGCCAGATGATATTGTCCAACCAGGCATACCTGATACCCCTGTCGTCATATCAAATGAAGAATGGGATGATAAAGAGTTTTCTAGAGTACTATCCAACCAATGAGTAGTTGTCTTTGAACTATCTTCAAAATAATGTTCTCCTTCAAAATTTCCTCTACTGACTGATACGCTCGTGCTGGAGTCCTCGAAACTCCACATGGGAGTATCAAAACACCCGTCTTTATGCCTGTCGGTACTGCTGCGACGATTAAATGAATCACGCGGGAGGGGATTGCTCAGATGAAAACTCAGATCATGCTCAGTAACACGTATCATCTCATGCTTCGTCCTGGTGCTGATGTTGTTGAAAAAATGGGCGGTTTGCACAAATTTATGAATGTCGACCTTCCTATTCTGACTGATAGTGGGGGGTTTCAGGTCTTCTCTCTTGATCATACTCGAAGCGGTCGATCGCTCGTCAAAACAGATGATGATGGTGTACAATTTCAATCTCATCTGGATGGTACAAAACACTATGTAACTCCTGAGAAGGCGATGGATATTCAGTCACAACTTGGTGCTGATATTATCATGGCATTTGATGATGTAGCTGCGGGGGATTCTTCCAAGACTCGTGCAAGAGAAGCGCTCAATCGTACGCATGCGTGGGCGGAGCGTTGTATTGCACAGTGGCAATCAAATGAAGTACTTCGAAAAGACAAATGACTCCACCCGCAGACACTGTTTCCCATCATTCAAGGTGTTACCTATGATGATCTCCGTTTAGAGTCAGTGCGTTTTTTGCGTGACTTGCCAACTGTTGGTATTGCTATTGGTGGGCTGTCTGTTGGTGAAGGCAAAGAATCTATGCTTGCTGCACTCGATATCCTCGCCCCTGAGCTTCCAACACAAAAACCACATTATCTCATGGGTGTCGGTACTCCAGAAGACTTGGTGGAAAGTATAGCTCGAGGTGTAGATATGTTTGATTGTGTATTACCGACGCGACTTGGTCGACATGGAGAGATATTTACCTCAGAAGGATATATCAAGATGAACAGGAGTATTCTCGCTGGCTCTATGGATAAAATCCCAGTTTTACCAGGATTTGAGACGTCAGTGAGCGAGAATTATACACTTGGTTACCTCCGTCATCTCATCCATTCGGATGAATTACTCGGTCACATACTCCTCTCTATGCATAATGTCGAATTTCTGATGCGATTGTGTGATAGAGCTCGTGAGGCAATACAAAAAAAATCCTACGAAGCATTTCGTAGGAATTTCTGGAGTACGTATAAGCTTTAGATGCCTTCTCCAGCGAGGAGTTCTTTTAAGAGTATGACTTCTCGTTCTGCCCAGAGTGTTGTCATGAGTTGTCCCAAGAGTTTCCCTCTTGCGGTCCGGTTTTCGAGATTTGTTTCTGTGATTTTTGCTTGAGCATCTGCGTAGCCGACCTTGATAGAGTCATCGTATTTTTCTTCAAGATCGAGGAGTTTCTCGATTTCTTCATCTTCGAGTATACCACGGATAGAGATGATGTAGGCTAATGTGAGCGGATCTTTTGTAGGGTAACCAGCTGCTTTTAGGAGCTTATTTCCGTCTATTTGAGGTCTACGATCATTGGTACAGATTTCTTTGTCGAGTTTTGTATTTTCATTGAAATTTTTGAGGATTTTTTCGAGAGAACAGTATTTTGCAACTACTGGATATCTCTCTGACCATGATTTGATAATCTTGGCATTGATGTCAGCGATTATTTTCTCTTGTTCTGCTGTTGTGACTGTACTAGTATTAGTGAGGGATGACCCACTGACATTTTCTGTACTTGATGTTGGAGCAGAGTTAAGTGTTATATTATCACCATTCACCTGAGTTATTCTCCTGACACCTGTACAAGACCCATAGCTACACCCTGGATTGATACCAGAGTTATAGCGGAGCGAGCCATAGAGTCCTTTGGTTGATCCGTCGCAGTATTGTATGAAATCTATAGCGGCCTTTTGGAGTATATTGTCTTCTATGACGTACTCGTGTACATAAAAGACTCATCGTACAGTTTTACATGTTCGCCCCTCACCAGAAATATCTATGCCATTTCCAGTACCACGATCACTATTTTTCACGGCACCAGTGTAGAGTCATCGTTTGAGTTTTTTGCCATCTTGTACGCTGAAATCAAAACGGAAAGGTGATGAAATAGTGCTGTTTTCAGTTTCGAGTGTAAAACTCGTTGAGTTCGCTATGACAACTCGGAACGTATCACCTTTTTTCCCTGAGATATCCCAGCCGTGTCATTTTCCGATAGGTTCGTCCACATCGCTCTCAAGTATAATACGATTTACGGGAGTGCTCATACCTATAGCGCTTGATTGGAGGCTACCATAAGATTTGATTATACTGGCTAGGTTTACATAGGAAACCTCTTGTCCTCCTTTTTTCATAGACCAGATAAGTCCTAAACCTATCCAGAGAGCTGCAAGAAGAAGTGTGATTTTGAGGCCTGTTTTTAACATAGAGTGAAGATTAAATAACAAGATATATTAGATTTTATTACTCATTTTACGCATCTTCGGATAGAGCACAGCACTCAAGAGTACTGCAGCCATAAAGATATACATATTTTCTGCTGGACCAGATGCTACTTTCGAAGCGGCAGAGAGTTTTGGATCATTGCCAGCTGAGTTGAGTGGTACTGCCGGATTGTATGCAGGAATTGCTGTATTAGTACTGGTCGATGTTGGTACAATACCTGTCGTTGCGGTATTTGCTATTGGCTTGGGTGGAAGTGTCGTGGTTGTTGTGATTGGTGGCGTTGTCGTATTAGTTGAATTCGTGGTTGCTGTTGGTGTTGCTATTTGTTTTGGAGGCGCAGTCGTCGTTGTCTGAGGAGGTGGCGTAGTTGTCGTGGTTGTTGTTACTGGTGGCGTAGTAGTGGTTGTAGTCGTTGGTTTTGGTATTGGTGCTATAGGTGTAGTAGTGGTTGTAGTCGTTGGTGGTGTAGTAGTGGTTGGCGGAGGCGTTGTCGTGGTTGTTGTTACTGGTGGCGTAGTAGTGGTTGTAGTCGTTGCGTTGCTCGTAGTTGTGATTTTTGGAGCGTAGGAGACACAGGAATTACTTGTTTTTTCTGCTCATTGAGTAAATGAACCTGTTTCAATTTCATGATATTTGATAGGAATTTTTAGTATAACTGGAGTTGCACTGGTTTTAAAATTACTTAGAGGGACTGTTGTGTCTTTTTCTATTTTACGAAAATCTATTTTTTGTTTTGCTGCTAAGATATACTTATCCACTCCTGCGAACTTCGTCCATACAAAACTTTCTGGCCAAATAAGAGCAGTCTCATACCAATTTTCTTCCACTGTTCCTATATCTGTGATGATCTCTGCGCTATTTTGAGATGCTTTATAGATATTGTGATTGAGATTTTCACTCTTATTTTCCCATGTAATCACTGTTTCAGGGAAAGTCATATTTTTATCATTTATTACTAGCTCTCCTCATTCATAACAGATATCACAGCTATTTTTTTTGAATATTTCGGTGTCACAGCTGACCGAGTCTGCAAAAGTCATTGAAAGCATTTGCATGAGTATGACGGTGCTTAATAGTATGCGTGTAAGGAAGGTATTCATATAAATACCATACACTATCTTGTATCTCGTGTCAAAAAATACGCCCTTTTTCTTGTAAAGGGCGTATTTTCAGAAGTTTCAACCTCTTTTTAGCTTGTTGTTGTGGTACCAGATGTTGTTGTTCCGGTAGTAGTTCATGAGCTTCCGCTCGTCGTTGTGCCTGTATCAGTTGTAGTTGTTCCGGTAGTTCCTGTTGTTGTTGAGCTTGTAGTTGAGCTACCAGTAGTAGTTCCTGTTGTTGTTGATGTACCAGGCACTGTTACTGTAACGGATGGTGAGGTAAATGTCGATCCACGTGCGAAAAGTGTATAGGTGATACTGTTCGTTGATGTAGGGAATGTGACTGATATTGTCTTTTCTGATGCAGGGGATGTTGCCGTACCAATAATCACAGAATCTGGTGAGTATGCAGTAGCTTCGAGAGTTGGAGATGCAATCAGTATTACTGGCGAGTTAAATGTAGTGAAAGGGAGACCATTTTGACCCATAGCTTTTATGGTAAATACTGCAGGTGTACCACCTTGGATGGTTCCAGTTGGAGGTGTTACAATCAGTCCTTGCATGGCATTATTACCAAATGTAATGGTATTAGTAGCTGTACTGATTTCTGTTGTACCATCTTTGAGAGAGAAGGTGAACGTAGTGCTTGTAGCTCCAGTACAACTCACTTCTCCGAATATGATAACTTGATTCGCTGTTGTAAATTCTTTTACTGTTGGTGTCGTGTCAGCGGTATCAGTGAGAGTACATTTTGGTGATGTACCTGTTAACTGAGGAGAGCTGAGTGTAATAGTGAGGGGATCAGTTGTATCAGTTGCGCGGGCAGCATTGACTTTGAGATAAAATTTTTGTCCGTCTGTGATTCTCGAGAGGATGGTATTTCCTGTAGCATCACTTGTTACTGTTCCTGGTTCTATTTTTCCTTTGAGACATGCTCCGAGTTTACATCCATGAGGACATGTAGTTGTACGAGAAAAACTTGCTGTACTTCTATATTCTCTCTCGGTACACTTGTATTCTGTCAATACAGCAGCATTGACACCTGTGCCACAACTATCTGTTTTTGCGACAAAAGTTGGCGTTGCAGTTGTAGTAGCAAATTGTGGAGCGACTGTTCCAGCAGTGTATATGTTATAATCAGATGGACTTGATGTTGTACAGAGCCCACTTCGAATATAACCATATGATGCTGGAGATCCAGCTACTGGTGCTGTTGCACTCACAAACCATTCTCGTTGACCAAGTTCGTTATTAGTTTGTCGTAGACGACTCGCTATTGTGAAGACGTCAGCTTGTATAGAAACATTACTTGGTAAACCTGAATTAACAGTGTTACGTAATTGATCCTCAGTTCCCTGAAATGAAACTATACTCAATAAAAATGCTTCTTCTTGAGTAGCCGTCATAGCTGTTGAGGGTATGAGTTCTTTAATAGCATTTCTATCGGCTGTTACAAAGCCTGTTAGCAATGTAATGCGAGTTTTACTATCTTGATAGGCCTTTTCTAGCGTGTCAGTTTGACTATCGGTTAAAGCACTTGATTTGAGATTCTTCATGATCTCCATAGCGCGAGAAAACGAATCGCCACCGACCGATGTCTTTTGCATATACCATGCTCATCCGACGAGGACGACAATGGCTAAGAGAAACACGAGCTTTTTCATAAGAAAAAAGGTAAAAAATAAATGCGACCGGTGCATTGTATTTCACTCTTGCCACGATGTCAAATATCAGGCATGATTTATATCCTTGACTCCCGCCCTTTTTCCATACAATGCTCATGTTTTCTCCCGATTTTCGGGAAAATTTTTATTCTTTTTTATTATTGTATGTCTGTAACTGACGACAAGAAGCGCAAGATCCGAAATATCGGTATTATTGCTCATATCGATGCTGGTAAAACAACCACAACCGAACGTATCCTCTTTTATTCAGGTAAAACTCATAAAATTGGTGAAGTGCATGATGGTGCAGCGACAATGGACTGGATGGAACAAGAGCAGGAGCGTGGTATCACTATTACTGCGGCTGCTACGAAGACAGCTTGGAATGGTCATGATATCAATATCATCGATACTCCAGGTCACGTAGACTTCACTATCGAAGTAGAGCGCTCTATGCGTGTTCTCGATGGAGGTGTCGTTGTTTTCGATGGTTCACAGGGTGTAGAACCTCAATCAGAAACAGTGTGGAAACAGGCTGACAAGTACGGTGTTCCTCGTATTGCTTTTGCGAATAAGATGGATAAAACTGGTGGAGATTTTGAGATGACATTTGCATCTATCCAAAAACGTCTCGCTGGTAATAAAGTTGTCCGAGCTCAGCTCCCTATTGGTCGTGAAAACGAATTCTGTGGTGTTATCGATCTCGTGACTATGAAAGCATGGGAATTCAAAGGTAATATGGGTGTAGAAATCGTCGAACGTGCTTTTCCTGAAGATATGAGAGCTCGTGCTGAAGCATGCCGTCTCGAACTCATCGAAAAAGCAGCTGAACAAGATGACGCACTCATGAATAAATATCTCGGAGGCGAAGAACTCACTATCGAAGAAATCAAGTCTGGTATTCGCAAAGGCGTAATCTCTGGAAATGTGTTTCCTCTTTTCTGTGGCTCTGCTCTTGCTAACGTTGGTGTCCAAAAAGTTCTCGATGCTGTCGTAGATTACCTCCCATCTCCTCTTGATATCAATGAAGGGAAGATTTTTGGTACTGATCCAGATGATGACGAAAAGAAGGTAGAATTCAAACAGCTTGATTCTGATCCACTTTCTGCTCTTGCATTCAAAATCATGACTGATCCTTTTGTAGGACGTTTGACATTCGTACGTGTGTATTCAGGTGTTCTCAAGTCTGGTACAGCTGTTATGAATGCGAACAATGGTGAAACAGAGCGTATCGGTCGTATCGTCGAGATGCATGCGAATAATCGTAAAGAAATCACAGAAATCTCAGCTGGTAATATCGCCGCTGTTATCGGTCTCAAAGAAACAAAAACTGGTCATACTCTCTGTGATAAAGCTCATCCTATCAAACTCCTTTCTCTCGAATTCCCAGAGCCAGTTATCTCTGTTTCTGTTGAGCCAAAATCAAAAGCTGATCAAGAAAAAATGGGTGTTGCTCTCGGTAAACTCGCTGAAGAAGATCCTTCTTTCCGTGTGAAATCTGATGGTGAAACTGGTCAGACTATTATTCAGGGTATGGGTGAACTCCATCTCGATATCATCGTCGACCGTATGCGTCGTGAATTCAAAGTCGAGTGTAATGTAGGTGCTCCACAAGTAGCTTATCGTGAAACTATTACACAGAGTGTCAAAGATCAGGAGTTTCAGTACAAGAAGCAAACTGGTGGTCGTGGTCAGTTTGGTCATGTCGTTATCACGTTTGAGCCTATTACTGAAGCAATGCGTCAGGCAGAACCAGAAGAATACAAAGAGGAAAATCGCTTTATCAATGAAGTAACAGGTGGTGCTATCCCACGAGAATTTATCCCTGGTGTTGAGAAAGGTCTCGATGCATCGTATGCTCGAGGTGTTATCGCTGGTTATCCACTCGTCAATGTCCAAGCAACTCTCACATTTGGTTCTTACCATGATGTGGATTCGAATGAGCTTTCATTCCGTATTGCTGCGAGTCGTTGTTTCCGAGAGGCTTCAAAGAAGGCGAAACCTATCCTCCTTGAACCAATCATGAAGGTAGAAATAAGTACTCCAGAAGAATACATGGGTGATGTGCTCGGTGACGTCAATAGTAAGCGAGGACAAATCAACGAAATGAGCGATCGAGGTATGGCAAAAATTATCCAGGCACACATCCCACTTTCTGAGATGTTCGGGTATTCTACTACTCTCCGATCAAACTCTCAGGGACGTGCTACCTACGCTATGGAATTCTCTCACTATGCCCCAGTCCCTACGAACATCACAGAAAAAATCCGTGCTGAGCGAGGTGTGAAATTCGAAGAAGATGAAGATTAAAAGTAATTTTGATTTTTATATTGGGAAACCCTGCCGAATGAGGCAGGGTTTTTCTTTTGATTTTCTTTTTGAACTATTACAATGATTCTATATGAAAAAACTTCTTCCTTTACTATTTCTCGCCTCCTTCGTGGCATGGGGGTATACGCAGAATGATATCAATCATGCGAACTATCTCGCACAAGGGAATATCATAGTTGATCAATCGGGTGATCCTGCCAAATATCGTTTGGATGACTCAATTCTTCGACAAGAAATTATCGGCATGATGATGAAGTCGCACAAGTGACCATTTCTTCTCCAAGATTACACATGCAAGGAGTATTATAGCGATGCTGTTTTTGGCGCACAACATCGTGATGCATGGGTTTGTCGAGCGGCTGAGATGGCAGCTGACGATGGTATTATCTCTCGAGAAAACAAGCGATTACGACCACGTGATTCTGTGACGCGCGCAGAGGCTCTCGCTATGATTGTCAAAACATCAGGTATGGAACTCAATCCTGATAACTATACTATGAATTGGCTCAAAAATTATGGTTATGCAGATTGGCAGACGAAACTTCTTTCTTCTATCACTGATTGTCGCATCTTTAATCATGGAGTTTCTTGTGAGGATGGTAGTGATGGTAATACGGCTATGGGAAATTTCAGACCTAACGATGTAGCGACCAGAGCGGATGTATTTGAATTTATGATGTATACCTCTCTCATAGATGGTATTGGTCTCCCAGTGTGTTCTGGGATTCTCGATGATTTTCAGACGAATAGTCTTGAACTCGATGATACTATTCTTGATTTGGAAAAACTGTTCCAGAGCTGCATACCAATATAATACACTCTTTCTTTTTTATTTATGAAAAAAGCTTTCCTTTTTTTCCTTTTATCTCTTTTTTTATTTTTTGAATTCACTTTTGCCTACTCCAAAGACGATGTAGCTGTAGCTAATATTTTGGCTCGATATTGATTGATACAAGATTATTCAAAAGAAACCAAGAAATACCGTCTTGATGACCTTATTACAAGAGCAGAACTAATTGGTATAGCTCTCAAAAGAAAATGAATTGTACTTCCAGAAAAATATACCTGTAAAAACTATTTCACCGATGTGAAAGATGAATCAACGAATAATTGGAAATGTCGCGCCATAGAGATGGCAGCAGATAATGGCATCATCTCTCGAGCAAATACCAAGGCACGACCAAATGATCCCATTACTCTTATTGAAGCCCTGGCTATTATTCTGAAGAGTGGCGATTTTTTGAATAAAGAAACTCCTTTTACTATTCCCTGAATTGTTGGATGGCAAAATCAAGTATTATGAGATGCTGCTGCAATCTGATTGCCTCCAATTTTTACCTTATTAAATGAGGAGGGTTCTACAAAAAATCAAATAGCTCAGAATAACAGTAAAATACAAAAGAATATTAACGTCTCTGCCAAAAGAAGAGAAGTTTTTCGTTTTATGAATGATATGAATGAAATGAAGGTAAAAGTAGGGGAAGATGGATACTGGAAAAGCTACTATTTTGTCTATTTTATTTGAGTATACACTCCATGAGATGGTAAATTGGAGGGCAGGGACGCAAGAACATTTGAGCCTCTCGAAAATGGATATACAAAAGATAAAAATGGTATTTATGCCGGCATAACGCTCCTGCAAGGAATAGATATGCCTACTTTTTCATCATTTAAGGATTCTAATTATGTCCAAGATAAAAATGGTATCTACTATTATGATTATGCAGGATTAAAAAAACTTGATTGAGTGGATAGTGCATCTTTTACTGTATTAAGTACGCATAATTATGATTCTCCATATGCAAAAGATAAAAATAATATCTATCTTGGTGCAAATGTGGTGAAGGGTGTTGATTTCAATACTTTTGAAATTATAAATGATAATTTTACGAAAGATAAAAATCATGTATACAACGGTCTGGAAATAGCGAAGAGTTATCCAGATGATGTAGCATTTGATCCTGTAACATTTCATGCACTCAATCACCCAGATTATACTGCTGATAAAAATGGAGTATACCAATATGTGAATAAAATTGAATGAGCAGATCCTCAAACATTTACGTTATTACCTTATTGAAATATAGGTGAACGTTCAGGATATGATTTTTATTGAAAAGATAAAAATTATGTATATCGATGAACTCGGATAGATGCGGCGATAGATGTTGAATCAGCAACAACGCTGATAGTATCGGATTTTGGTCTTTATAGTAGTGATGGTCAGATTTTGCTTTTTAAGAAAAATGGAAAATGGTGGGAATTTTCCTATGATTATGAAACGGGGAAAGGTGTTATTTCTGAATTACCATGAATAGATCATGACACTTTTCATATCCTTGGATGAAATAGGCAGGCACAAGATAAAAATCATACGTATGAATATGATTTTAGTGGTCTTAAAATAGTACAATAATTTATTAATATGTTTCTTATGAAAAAAATTTTCCTTTTTTCGATTTGTTCTCTGTTTTTTTTCTTCGTATCGGCTGCGCCTTCTCCTGTGGTTCAGGTTATCTCTTACAAGGAGCCACTTGGTATGTATTTTTCACTTCAGTGATGGGGGAGTGGCTCAGTGATAGATTCTGCCGGTCATGTACTTACGAATAATCATGTGGTTGATGATGGATTTGGAGGTATTTCTGATGATTTTAGTATTTGTCTCACTGAAGACTCGAGTCTGCCACCAAAATGTCATTATACTGCGTCCGTTATTGCTCGTGACCCAGAAAAAGATATTGCTCTTCTCCAAATCGATAGTACTGATATATTTGGTCATCCAGTGAATCTCGCGAATTTCACAGTACTCCCCATTGATTATAGTTATACTCCAAACGCTGGAGATACCGTTATAGCTCGAGGGTATCCTTGGGTTGGTGCAAATACCATTACTGAAACGCAGGGTATAGTTTCGGGGACATATGCGTATAACAATAATTCTTATATCAAAACTGATACATTGATTGCCGGGGGTAATTCTGGCGGTCCGCTTATTCGTGATGGTAAAATGATAGGTGTAAATACATTTCTTATTGGAGGTTCTTCTGACCCAGCTCTGGGCTATTCCCTCTCTATCAAGGAAGCCCAAAATTTCGTTCAAACAGCACTCACAAAAACGACTAAACTGCAAACAAATAGTTCGAAGTTTTCTCCATTTCTCCAAACTGTGAATGATGCAACTCAGAGAAAACAAATCAAAGATAGTCTGATTACTCTGAATTTCCCTCAGAAGTATAATATCATGACCTATATACCAGGCTCATATATAGATGGTCAGATATCCGAAGAGAGTACAACAGCTGTCTATGGTTTTTCTTTTCTTCATTTCAATACTCCTCGATTGACGACACCAGAAGAAATACGATTTTTCTTGGCTGGTCAATCATTTTTTCCTTTCTGGCAGGATGTGAAATTCAAAACTGTTACTATCGGAGGGCAATCATTTTATGAAGTAGATTCACTCGGTAATACTGGTTGAGACAAAACAAAAACACAGTATGTTTATTTTAAAATTGTTAATGAACATCATCTCCTCCTCCTCCAACTCGGTACGCCTCTCTCAAATGAGACTACCTATGACACTATCCAAAAAAATATTTCCGCGTTTCTCGCTGGAGTTTCTTTCCCATCACAATTTTCTTTTGCAGATGCTGCTCCCGTAGTCGTTTCTGATGCAAGAGTTACTGTTACTCCTACTGCTGAATCTCTGGTTGATTTTCGAGCAAATTTCTTTCCATACAATGGAGTTATTTCTCAGCTTATGGTGACGTATGACGATCTTTTCTCTCTTCGTACGTATCTCTGAAATCTCTGGAGTTACGCTCAAATTAGCATCGTCCCAAACTCATTTTATACCGAAGATACCACTGCTGAAGAGTTACTTTCACGACTCCGAGAGGTTCCTTATTTTTCAGAAAATACAGAGTCTAACGTGGTAACCTACAAAGGTCATGAAGGTTTCATTGTGTGTGATAATAGTAATTGGTCGCAAGTCGTAGATGAGAAAAATACGTCTCATAATACTGCTCAATGTGAAGTTATATTCCTCGTCGGTACTGATGACTCTCATTTTCTCTCCCTCATGTTCCTCACAGATAAACGTAATAAGGCCGATATATATAGTCTCATGACTCAGTATTTGGATACATATGTTACTGTCACAGAAGAGGGTAGTACAAATTTTGGGACGGGAGCACAGAAACTCCTCTATACCGATGTTGAAAGACAGACACCAGAATTCCGTGATGCACTCAAAAATCTCGTTAAATATGGTATTCTCACACCAAAGACTGTCTTTGACGGTGAACACCCTCTCACCTGGGATGAATACGTCAGAATCCACGTATGGGCTATCTACCACAAACGTCTCACAGATCACATAATTCCTGACGATGCTACGAGCCCAACGTTTGAGGCAATACTCAAAAAACTCCCTATAGACCGTCGGGCTTATGTAGATTCTGCACAACGAGCGACGTTTGAACTTATGCTGACTATGAGGCTTGCTGGTGTCGAATTGCCGACGTATTCTGAAGCATCACTTGATCAATTTAAACTTCAAAAGGATACGAAATATCATGCTGAATGGCAAAAAATAGCTGATTTTGAATATAAGTATTTCTTGGGTCAAAAAATGTCACCCAATGGTTCCTCTTATTATAATAGCGGTTATTATACTCCCGAATTTTACATTACATATAATCCTATTACGGGGCTCTCATATGACCCTGCTATCAGTACTGATCCTATCAAATTTGGTGTCTACGATCCTACTCAAAAAGCTAAAAAAGTACTCGATGCAGAGTTAGCTTGTACACGTAATTCAAGTCAATTTTTCTCCGCCTCTTGCTATAAAAAGAGACAGGAATATATGTGGTCATTTCTGAGCTACAATGTTCTCACAAAGGGCCAAGCTATCAGCGAACTCCTCAATTCTATTGATTTCGCTCTCTGGGATAGTGCACTCGCTGAAAAAAAGTCTGTGAAAATAGAAGAAGAACAAGATATGAATTAATCTTTCTGACATATAAATAGTCCATTATCATAGACATTTACATGGTGTGATTCGGGGAGAGAGACTATATAGGGCAGTCGTGTAAATCCTGTTACGTGGAGATGATGTGTTCTGAGAAAATCTCAATAAAAAAGCGATACTCATGCTTCAAATGAGGTATTTTTTGGTTGTCATAGGTGGTTTGTTTTCTTTATGTTACGATTATCCCATGAACGTGTGTGGAGGGGGAATGGCATGCTGATAAGGAGCAATCATCAGGATGATAGGTGACTCATCCCTGTAGATATGATTTCATGAGGATTATCACAGATATCGAGCACATTAAAGATGGTAACAATATCATATTTTTCTTTTACAGCATCTTTTATAACTATATATCATTTTTTTTGTAAAATTTTCTGAAATGAAGTGGATGGTTCAATGCAAGTAATGGTGCTTACATATTTTTCAAATACCCTTGTTATAGAACCATTTCACGCACCAATATCGAGGAGTTTTTTTCTTTTTTTATCTTTGAGGATCTTTCATACGAAATTCTCATCAAAAAGAAATGTTTCGTACCCGAGTATTCACATTGTGTTATAGTGTTTGAATCCGATGACACTGAGGCATACAAAAAATATGAATTTTATTCGAAAAAATTTTGATTTTTGTTGTCTAAATAGCTTGCTTGAAGTAGATTCCACCTCTTCAAAAAATACTGATTGTAATTCAGGGTGTAATTCTTCTTTTTGGCAAGTATATGTACAGTTAGACATAGAGGGAGTATTGTCTTTCTTGAGTACAAGTCAAACTTTTGGTCTCGCCATCCGTCAAGCTATTTTTGCTTTGACGAATATATAAGGGGTATATAATAATCATACTTATTTCCTAACTATTCTCTTTATGCAACCACAAGTAATTCTCCAGATAGATAGTTCTGCTGAGTATGATCGTGAGGTGATCGAGCGTCTCGTCAATGAGAGTATGGGGAAAATTGATGCGTATCTCCGTAAATATGACAATAAACCAGATGCAGAAGTCCGTATCGAACTAACAATCAAGAAAAATAGTGATGATTCTTTTTATGGTAAGCTTCATGCTCATGTGGATGGTGATTTGATCATGTTTGAACGTGAGAAATTTTTCAAACTCGATGACCTCATACATCATGCTTTTCAGCATGTGAAAGAACAGCTCGCGAGTAAATAACTATGCAAACAATTAAAGGTAGGCGTCTCAAATTGCTCCACGATACACATCCTGAAAATCTCACAGACTTACTCCTCTCTCTCCGAGAAGTTCATGATACTTTTCTGGAAACAGAAATCCTTCACGATCCTCTTTTGTTGCCAGATATTCAGAGAGCTATTGAGAGAATAGCCTTTGCCCGCAAAAACAAAGAACGAGTGATGATTTTCTGAGATTATGATGTTGATGGTATATCTTCTACGGCTGCTCTTTTTCTTTTCCTCCGAGATGAACTCGGTATGGATGTATCATATCGTTTGCCTCATCGTGTTCATGATGGTTATGGTATCAAGGCTTATCATATGGACGAGATAGCAAAAACAGGTACTAGGCTTGTTATCACTGTGGACTGTGGGACTAAAGATATTGTTCCGATTGAGCATGCTCACTCGCTCGGCATGGATGTTATTGTGACTGATCATCATTCGTGCCCACAGATTTTGCCTCAGTGTGTTTCTGTCGTTAATCCTCAACGCTCTGATTCACTCTATCCTTTTCGTGGCCTCTCTGGCTCTGGTGTGGTTTGGAAGTGTATCCATGCTCTTTCTGATTTCTTTTTTCCCGAAAAGACACAGAGTATTCTCCAAAAATATGTCGACATTGTCTCACTCGGAACTGTCGCAGATTGTATGCCAATGATCGATGAAAATAGGACTATTGTTCGTCGAGGCATTCTCCAGTCGCAACAATCACATCATTCATTTTTCAGGACTTTCGTTGATACCCTGAAGCGTCCTATTCTTACCGAAGAGGATATAGGTTTTTTTGTCTGACCACTTCTCAATGCTGGAGGACGTCTCACGACACCGTATCAGAGCCTCACAGCTTTGCTCGCCAGCTCTCTCGATTCTTTTGCTCATATACAGGAATTGATAGGCGTCAATGAAATCCGTAAATGAAAATCTCGAGATGCATTTGAGAGAGCTCTTTCTATTGTTGATTTTTCGGCGCCATTTCTTATTTTTATTGATGAACAATTGGAACACGGCCTCCTCTGACTCGTTGCTGGTAAGCTCACAGAGATGTCCCATAAACCGAGTGCAGTTTTTACGCTGCATGATGGATTTTATGTTGGTTCCCTCAGGGCTCCTGCTGGTATTGATTTGGTTCATATTCTCGAAGCGTCTCGGGATTATCTTGAGCGTTTTGGTGGTCACGCTGGGGCTGCTGGCTGTACCATCAGTGCTCATAAGATGTCTCATGCATGTGAAGCACTTCAGAAATCAGCAGAAACGCTGTATAGTCACCATGATACCACTCCTATTCTGATGGTTGATACTCTACTTGATCCGACACGAATCACACTCCAGACTCTTCGTGATATAGATATACTCCGACCCTTTGGTATATGATTTTCTGCTCCACTTTTTCTTCTAGAAAATATCTCTGCTCCAGTCGTACCACTGGGGCAAACAGGAGAGCATATTCGTTGGGATTTTCCTGGTTTGGATATGATTTGATTTCGTATGGCAGAATATAAATCCTCCTTTCAGGGTAAAAAAACTCATCTTATTGGTACATTAAAATCCCATACATGGAGAGAATCAGTCATTACACAGTTCCAGGTAGTTGACGCGGTTATTGTCGAATAATTAGTTTGTTTTCCGTATCCTTTCTACCATGTGTCCGAGAGACTCAAAAAGCTCCGTTAAGAGGAGATAGATAGGGACGCCCAAAAAGAAACCCGCTATTCCTATAAAATGCTCTGCCACAAAGAGTATCAAAAATATAACTGGTGCTGGTATATTGAGAGAACGACCCACAATGCGAGGATTGAGAAAATATCACTCGATGGTATGTATGAAGAAAAGCATAACGACGAGAGCTATCACGATACCCCACCCAGGATACTCTACAACGCCTGCGAATATGATGGGCACTCCACCTATGAATACACCTAAAATAGGTACAAAACTCGTAAAAAATGTGATACATCAGAGAGCCAAAAAATAAGGGAATATATAGGTACCGTTGAGACTCATTTGACCATAAAATAATCCTATTATAAAGAGTCCTGCCATGGTGAGCACAGTGTTGACTACTGCGATTTTGCTCTGAGCCTGAAACACCAAACCAAAGCTTTTGTTAATTTTTTGAAAAATAATCTTCAGATCATGATAAAAGAAGGAAAATGGTCATTTCTTCAGTTGGGCAAAATATTTCTGCACTTTTTCATATTCAATAAGCCAAATAAAGCTAATTATGTATGCGAATATAACCTGAAAAAGTATGCTTCAAATCTGGAATAATTTTTCGAGAAGAGTTTGAGTGTTGCTTTCTGGTGATATGACATTGATGAGATCTCCTACTTGACTTGAGAGTTGTTGCCATTGTCCGAGAGTCTCTCTCAGACCATCTATACCAAGATCAATGGAGAATTTTTGTGAGAGTGACTGGAGGAGTCCGAGCATATCGTTGGTGAGCGCTGGTCCAATATCTCGAATAATAAAAATACAGATAAAAGCAAAGAATAGATAGAGCAAAGAAAGAATTACTTTTTCATGTCAGAGCCAGAGAATTGCAGGAGTCAGATATTTCGGTGCTTTTTTGGCTCAACGGGTTATATGGATTCGTGACCATTGTGCTGCTTCGTGAAAGAGGTAGGCACAGAGAAAAGCTGTTAAAAAGAAAACAAGAAAATCTTTTCCTACCATGAGTATGGTAATGATGCCTATAAAAGAGAAAAGATGTTCAGCAAATGTCCGTGTGAATATGTGTCGATAGATGAATTCTCGCATAAGAGAGTGGTAAGAAATAAATCTACTCAAATATAGATGCCGCTATATCAACAACATTTATATTTTCTTCTGTATTTGTCCCCGAGGCTGTATTTCCAATATCTCGAATTTCTACTCCTTGAGCTCCAAAATGGAGAGCAGTGTCTGATAGTATTGTCCAGGTCTTTGGTTCTTCACAGAGTTTCTTTGCAAAGCTCGTAGTTGCTATGATGAGCATAGTATTTTTTATTTCCATTTCTGCTGTCCGAAGAAGGGGGAGGAGAGTTGGCTTTACTCCTCATTCTTGGATTTTTGCGAGATACTTTGATGCGGAGAAAACTGTGTTATCGATATGTTCTTCTGTTGGAGGTATTATTTTTTCTTGAGCAGGGAGTTCTTTTTGTGGTTCCATGAGTTCATGTGTTGGACCAGGGAGTTCATGATCCGGTTTTCAGAGGAGATGTTCTTCAGAGGTTAGTTCAGCTTTTGCAGGTGTTATTTCCTGTATTTTTTCAATTTTTGGTAGTTGAGGAGTCTCAGATTTTTGTTTTTTCATTTCTATTTTACCTTCTTTGATTTTCTCATAGAGAGCCATTTTGAGTATGTCCATCGGCACTGCTACTTGTCTGCACTGGATAAAAACTCGTGTGAACATATCAAATATTTTTTTGTAGGTTGAGAAATTCTGTTTTTCAAAACTTTCTCCAATGTTATCGACTATCCATTCTGTCATTTGTGATGCAAATTGCCTTACATCTACCCCCTCCTGATTGAGGGTATTGAGTATTTTTTGAATCTCTTCCGCTTTACCATTTTTGCATGCATCAAAGGTTTCTTTTAGGAATCGATGATTGACCAAATGAAGAGCTTGTTCGACATAGTCTGTTGTGAGCGCATTGTCGTAGATGCATTTCTCGAGTATAGTGAGCGCATCCCGAAGGCTTCCTCGTGAACGATATGTGATCATCTGGAGTGCTTCATCTTGTGTTTTTATGCCCTCCTGAGCACAAATATTTCGTATATGCTCGTTCATATCAGATTCTCCGATACGTTCCAGGTCAAAGCGGATGACACGAGAGAGGACTGTATCAGGTACTTTGTGTATTTCTGTTGTTGCGAGGAGAAAGATAACATGTGCTGGAGGTTCTTCTAGAGTCTTTAGGAGTGCATTAAACGCCCCTTTTGAGAGCATGTGCACCTCGTCGATAATGTAGACTTTGTATTTGCCTTGCGTTGGTGTGAATTGTGCATGCTCAATTATCTCTCGTATATTATCAACGCCTGTGTAACTTGCAGCATCTATCTCTATGACATCAATCATAGCATTGGGGACCTTTTCAAAGGCTATACAGTTCGCACATTGATGGCAAGGGTTTCCGTCAGATCCAATCTGTGTACAATTCACTCCTTCCGCGAAAATACGCGCAAGAGTGGTTTTGCCAATACCATGGAATCCGAAAAAGATGTAGCCATGATGAAAAGTCTGATTTTTGCAGGAATTAGAGAGTATTTTTTTTACAAAACTCTGACCGACGACATCAGAGAAGTTTTTCGGGCGATACTTTTGATACAGAGACATACTCCTAGAAGTATAGGAAAAAATAATGAAAGTCACTCATTTTTCTCCCACTTTCCCAAAAATGTATATACTTTCAAAAGTTTATGAATACTTCGAAAACCATCTACCTCGACTACGCCTCTACTCATCCTCGTAAGAAGGAGCTAATGGCTGTACGTGAGCAATTTGAGCTTTCTTCTTATGCCAATATCGGACGAGGAAATTATGACCTCGCGGAGGCCTCTATGATTGCCTATCAAAATTCCAAAAAAACAGTGGCTCGATGGATTGGTTGTGAACCATTAGAAATTCTCTACACCTATTCTGCGACTTATGCTCTCAATATCCTCGCTTTGGCAATTGAGCAGAATGGTGTGGTCGGGAGGGGTGATACGATTCTTTTGTCTATCTCGGAGCATCATGCCAATATTGTTCCTTGGCAGATGATGGCTGAGAGAGTCGGTGCTCATGTAAAATTTATCACGTTGGATAGTGAATATCGAATAGATTTGGATGATCTCAAAAATAAGCTCGATGATTCTGTGAAAGTGGTGAGTTTTCAGTATGCGAGTAATGTCACTGGCGCTGTCCATCCGCTGGATAAAGTTCGTGAAATTATAGGTACCGAGCGACTCTTCTGTGTCGATGCTTCGCAAATGTGAACTTATTGACCCCTCAATATGCGAGATATCCAGTGTGATGCCATGGTGCTCTCTGGACATAAAATGATGGCGGATACTGGTATCGGTGTTCTTGCTCTCTGGAGAGTTCTTCAGAAGGCTTGGCAAGCTCCTATTGGATGAGGAGGGGCTGTTAATCGAGTTTCGCAAGATGGATATGAACAAGCGGGTATCCCAGAGCGTTGGGAACCGGGGACCCCCCATATAACAGGAGCTGTGACGCTCGGTGCAGCAGTCGAGTATCTCGAGAAAGTCGATAAGAATACTCATGCCGATTATCGGGAACGTATCAGTTCTATTACGAATTCGATTGAGTCGCTTAAGCAAAAATGAGTTCAGGTTTTTCACGCTTCTTATCCTCACTCAATTGGAGTTTGGTCGTTTACGATTCCAGGTAAACATCCAAATG
>JACCDT010493378.1_pt1 | contig 19305 bp, 22 predicted proteins | sample 7446291 | NCBI WGS metagenome assembly JACCDT01 (sample SAMN15323446, study PRJNA562643) | freshwater metagenome | isolation source: river surface water | place: USA:Blue River Watershed | collected 2017-08-17 | reverse complement strand
TTTATGCCTCTTATGTTTCCTTACCTCTTTAGTTAGGCTTACAATCTTATTAGAATCAACCTCAGCTACTTTTTTATAGTTAGCCACAATAACACTATCAACTTTAATAACGTTCTTTAAATCGACTATTTCAGAGGAATCAACTAATATTATAGAATCGCAAAGTTTAATTATTGGTGCGCAAACTTGCTCAAAAATCGTGTCGTGTTTTAAAGTAGTATAACGCTTGATAATTGATATGCGTATAGTATCTTTTTTTTTTACCGCAATTAGTAAAGAATCTTTAACCCTCGATTGACTTGCAATAACTTGTTTTAGCGAATCAGTATCGTTATAGGTTACTATTTCGGGCTTGTTATTGCATTTGTCGAATATCAACAAACAAACTACTAAAATAGCAACCGACAAAACTACCATTTGTTTACTCAGTTTTAGTGCCTTCATTTTTAATATCTTTTTGTATTTGCTTTACTTGGAAACCAGCATAAACCATCTTTGCACCGAATACTAAAAGTATATCGCTTGTACTCATTTCGTGGTGGTGTTCCCAAACGTAATAATCCACTATTAAATTAGCACTTAAAAACAATACTAAACGCTCTAATCGTTTACTTGAGTAATAGCTTGGTTCGTTGCTTAATGTTTTGTTTAGTTCCTTTAAGTGCCAAAGGAATCGGTTATAAGCTTTTTGAAACCAGTTTAATTTTTTCATGTTACTTTTTTGTTGCTACCATTATTACTGAACCCAAATTGTATTTAGCATCAATTAACCAATCTTTTTGCATTTCGGGATAGCAAGTAACTATAAATTGTCTAACTGCACTCTCAACATCACTTGGAGTTAAAATTATTTCTTTAGCTTGTTCGCCATGATTTATGTGTTCCATATTTTATTGTTTTAAAGATTTTAACATTGTTATTAATTCAGTTTGTGGGGACATATCATTTTTATCTGACCTATAAGAAACGTGTGTATAAAGTCCATTCTTACCACTTAAAGCGTTTTGTGAAATATCCCACATATCAGCGTTATAAGTTAAATCTATTCCAAACTTTTCACCCAAAAATAAAAGCAATTCTTTTAGTGATTCAATTTGTTTTGAGTTATAAGCGTGGTAATATTCGTACCCTCTAAATTTAGGCAGTTGTACCACCTCGTTTAATGGAACTTCTTTGTTAACATAGTTGTAATACTTACCATCTTTTTCAATTAACTGCCCCCAATTACATACCTCTATTCCTATTGATTGCTTGTTTAATGGCACATTATTAGCTGACTTTAATCCTAAATGATAAGCCCAATATTGAGGCTCAAAAGCCTTGTAAAGATCTCCAATCGAATCAATAACATAAGCAGTTCCTACCTCAACAGAATTAAAATTCCATCCATGAATAACGTTTTTAGCGTTACCACTTCCAGCAGTATGATGTATTACAATTTGTTTTTTAGGCTGAATACTTTTGAAGTATTGGTTATCCGCTAATAAGTTATCGATTATCTTCATGCTCTTTTACTTTTGGTATCTCTGCTCTATTTGGCAATATTGCCATTAACCTTATAATATCCTTTTCAATCTCGGTAGTTCTATTGCTGTTGTTTTGGGTTAAAAAACTAACATCGTTTAACCTACTATCAATACTCTCTTTATCTTTAAAGCTAAGTAACTCAATCTTTTCAATCTTAGTTTCAATTGTATTAAGTTTGGTTATGTTATACCAAAGCCCAGTCAAACAAATAACTATTAAAGGCATACGCTTTAACGTTTCATCTAAGTATGTTTTTTTTACCTCTGCCATACATTATAAACTATCTTTGTGTTTAACGTAACCTTGCTTTATATCCAATTGTGGTTCTTCTAATTTAGTTCCGTAGAACTCAATAGAATCCTCAACATCATTAATATAATAGTAAATATTATACTTGCCCGTTTTCTCTAACTTAATTAAATATTCCTTTTTCATTACTTAGTAAATGTTAAATGTGCGTGAAAATATACTGCTGTTGGATTAGTAGCGAATACAGGAAACGTTAAAGATATAGCCACAAAATCATTAGCTGCAAAACTTAAAGTACTTGTTAACGCTTGTGAGTTTGTTGTACCTCCCATTTGATAAGTCGTACTTATTGTTTCTTCTGTTACTTGTGTTATGTTTAAAAGTTTAACAGTTATATTTTCATTTGTACCTGATGTACCTGTTGTTAAAGCATCTAATGTTATTACAATATTAGAAGAAGCAAAAGGAACAATAGCACAAGCATTTCCGCTCGATGTACTTGGTGCTAAGTTGTTTGTTATTCTTAAAAAAATAGTAGTTGAATCAGGTGGGTTATAAGTAGCGTTACGAAATGAAGTTATACCTATATCTCCTTTGTCTGTTTTGTCAGCAAGTGCAGTAGCAGTAGCATAAATAGTATCAAAGTAAGTCTTTAATGTAGCCTTTAAATTAGCCCATGTTAACGCTTTGAATAAACTATTTGCAACATCCCAAATACCTATCTTATCAGCATCTAATGGAGTAGTATAGTTAGTTGCTCCGTTTACTATTGCGCCTATTCTTGCAGCTGTTTCATCGCCTGTATTCGTTCCGCTTGTGTTACCTATTACTACTAATTGAGCATCGGTAACGTAATTTCTATTTGTACTTGAATTAATATCCGCTGTTGTCGCATCTGTTCCGCTTGTTACTAATCCCTTAGCATCGTATGTTATCTTTGTTTTTGTTGCCCCTGTTATAGCTGCATTTTCATCTACTTTACCATCTAAAGTAGTTTGTAAATTAACTCCATTTAATCTTACAATAGGTGAAACTATTCGTAAATCAGTAGAATGAGTTAATAACATATAATTGTTATCAGTACTTACCCCATTTACTCCTTGTGAGTATAACGCTGCTGTTGCAGCATCTAAGAAACAATAACTTTCTGCCCCATCAAAATTTGAACTGCTTAACTCAGCATATCCGTTTGTTCCTATTGCTAAACCTGATTTATTATCAGTTGACTTTATTAAATCTCCATTAGTAACAACAATGTTATTACCTCCCGTTGCATTACCTTCTGTTAGAACTTGGTCTAAGTTTTGAGTACCTCCACCACCACCACCTAAAAAACTCAAAGCACTTAAAGCAGTTACACCATCCCCTAACTTATAAGTCCCTGTTTGCTCTAAATAAACTATTTGACCAGCATCTAAAACAATAGCAGCATTAGCAGTAAACCACGCTGTATCTTTATATCCTAATTGTATATTAACATCTGCCATCTCTTAAACTATTGGGTCTATTATTGTTGTTGTATTTGCTGTTATTGTATCTCTTACTCTTGTTAAAACCTCCACGATATACTCACCGCTTGTATTAAATGTTTGTAGTGTATTACCATCTTGGTCTTTTATCAACACTTGGAAATCATTATTTACTATTGTGTTACCAACGTAGATATAATTTGCATCTAAAATATTACCGCTATTAATTGGTAAATCACAACTAAATCCTTCAATGTGTGAACTAATTGTAACATCAAAAAACCACCCTGTAACATCGTCATCAAATCTTTCTGTAAAGTCTGTTAATGTTCCATTCTTTACAACTTGCATTCCTATATTACCTTCAGTTTCAACTTGCTCCAAGTAGTTTAGTAAATCATAACAAATCAACTCACAATCGCTTAAAACGTGCGTTTCATTGCTTTCATCAGTATTAACTAAATCACTTACTACAATTGTAAACCTACGACTTACAACGTTATTAGTAATATCAGAACCTTGTAAAACCGCTTGTACATTTGGGTAAATTACCTTTTCACTTGCATCTCTCTCAGGTAAATCACCGAAATAAAAACTATTTACCCCCTTGTGTTTTAGGGCAAAGTTTTTTAATATCTCGGTCGTTTGGTTTAAGGTCAGCATACTTTGTTGGTTCTTGTTTCTTTAATTGCAAAATTACTTTTTTGAGTATTTCTTTTTCTTGCTTAGTCATCGAGATAGATACCTGTTTGATAGTTGGTTTTATTGGCATTATCGCCCGTTAAAGTTGTTTCCAAATATAAGGGAAAAGTATCAGTATTTTGAACTAAATATTTAGTTAAATTTTCAGCATACCTTTCGGCAATCATTCTAAATTCATCTTTTAAAACCTTTAAATCTTGACTATCTGCTGCACTTGAACTTTCGCCATTCTTAACCATTACGCCCTTGTTCATTAGCCTAAATTTTAAGGCTGAAATAGAGTGCATACAAACGTAGTTAATTAATATCTTTTTAATGTAATCCCTTGCTAAAGCTAAATGGTTAGGGTAAGCCGCTAATGTAGGGTCAGCATCTATTTTAGTTTTGAAGTCATTAAATAAAGCAGTTCCCAAAATAGGCTGTAAATAAGTATCTTGAACCATTACAAGAGTAGGCATCAATAAAGTATTATCAACGTTTCCGTTAATTAAACTATTCTCTTTTAGTGTTGTTTCACTTATGAAATATACTTCTGCCATTCTACGATTGTTTTACTTTTGTTATTGCCTTCCATACGTGTCTACAAAAAGGTTCTGTTTCTCCTGTTGGATTTGTATAAAAACCGCCTCTATAATCCCAAGCATTTGTGCCTAAATCATTTTCCATTGATTTGATAGTTTCAAATTTCCAATGCTTTGTCTTACTTAGTTTCATCATTTCAGTACAGAACTCTCTCGACTTACCACCAGCACTTAATGGAGGGGCATCAGATTTTAAAGCGTATTTGTAAACTGTGTAAACTAAACTATTTTTAAAAGGCTTTGTTAACTTATCAAATGCCTTTTCTGTTGGGTCGAATGCATTTGCATTAGGTGAAATTAAGTCCTTACCTAATAACCCACTTAAACCGCCATTAACCTTATTTATGTCAACCCCTAAAGCCTTTGATATTTCATTTGGTGTAGAAGTTGGGTTACCTTTTAAGATGTTTAAAATGGCACTTTCTAAAGTTTTAACACTAATACTTAAAGCATCAGCAAAGAACATCTTTTGTTTAGAAAGTTCAAACATCAACGCATCTTCATTATTTTTGAAGTGTACAAAATCTTCACTTATTACTTCATCTTCATCAGTGTCATCTTGTGCCTCTGTTTCAAAACGCATTAATATAGCATCTTTTTGTTTGCTAAATTTCTGCATATCTTCTTCTTCAATTCCAAGCATTGCGTTAATATCGGCATCGTTTAAACCAAATCCATTTTTCAATAATACACTTGCTTGTTCTTTGGTTGTTTTACCATTTCCATAATTACGTAGAATACGCATTAAGTTCATGTTTTCTTTACCGCTTAATGATTTTAAACTTTCATTAATAGTATTTGTTTCAGCAGCAATTGGCAATCCATTTACATCGAGTATAGGTGGATTTTTTGGAGTTAAAGAAGCTAATGCCCTTATCTCATCTTCTGTCATTGTTTCTAAAACCTTAGTTGCAACTAATGGAGAGATGGAATTTAAAGCATCTAATGTTGCATTCTTAACTGTTCCCTGTACTAATGCAGCATATCCTTTTAACTCTCTACGTTCATCCTGAGTTAAATCAGCATCATTTAATAAGTCTAAACCAATGTTATCTAATTGCTCAACTTCAAACTCTATTTTTTGTCCTGTTACTAAATACGCTATCTTAGTTAAAAATTTACATTTCTTTACTTGGCGTGGCTTAGTATATCCATTCAAAAATAAGTCCTGACTTTCTTTTAAACCTTGTCGAGTTGATAAAGCATTACCTTCTTTTGTAATACCAAACAATTCGGGATTAGTAACTCTATGCCCTGTGATTATCTTTTGTTGTAACCTCTTAGAAATCATTTCAAACTTCTTGTCTAAGTCATCAACATTTAAAGCAGTTATTTCAGCAGCTTTACCATCTTTGTCGGTGTAGTTTATAACAGTCTTACCGGCGTTATCAGTACCCGTATAAGTTTTATTAAAGCGTTCTTTTATACTTCTTTTTTCTTCTGGTGTAGGTTCGCCGTTAAAAAACGTAACTAAATTACCAGCACTAAAACCATTAGCAATATAATTGTAATTAAAGTTGCTAATTTCTGTATCACTCGATATGTCAATAATACATGATTGGTATGGTGGCGTAGGATAAAGCTTTTCTAAATTACTCGCTTTCTCTACTTCATAATCAAAGTACATAAAAAACTTACCTACTTTTCCACGTTGATATTCTGAAATATATTGAATAGGGTATAAAAAAGTGTTGCTCCAATCTTCGCTATAACTTAAAGTTGTACCACATTTGCTCAATCTACAATTAGCAACGGGAATGTAATTAAATTCAATCGGCTTACCTGTTAAGTCTGTTATAACCTCCAAATAAAACCTGTTCCAAGTTTCAAGAGATTTATCTAAATGCTCACTAAATAATTCATCCCATGATTGGCGTTTATTAGCGTACATTAAAAAACTATCCGCTAATTCTTTTTGTGCTTCATTTTTAGCATATAAACCTTTGCCACTTAAATAAGCTGCTTTTGTATCTATAATTGCGCCATGCTCTGCACATTGCTCTTTTAGATTAATTATAAAGTTTGGATAATCATTTTTATCACCCCAACGAATATAACCGCTAATCTCAAATTCATTAACAGTAGGTTTTTTATACTGCTCAAAAATAAGTAGTGCAAGGTTGTTATCTAATATTTCTAACTTAGCCATTGAATGCTTTTATAGTTGTTTGTTCTTCTGTAAACGTTGGTATTGCAGCCTCATCTTCATAAACATAAACTTTTCCAATCTCAACTACTGCACCGCTTAAAGCAGTATCTAAATTAGTTGATGATGCTTGTTCCTGTATTGAGTAAGTCCAAAAACCTAAGTCTAATGATACCACTGAATTTTCTAAATCTTCTGTTGCATTTTCTTCAATCTCAAACTCATTAGCCCTAATTGGGTTAACCGAATTTTCTAAACCAATAAAAGATTTTACTTCTTTAGTTGATGAATTAGTGAACGTGAATAAATAGTAAGCATCAGTAATTGTAGTACGCTCCGACAAAGTCAAAATTACTACATTAGTTGTTGCTTTCTCAATTAGTATCATCTATAAATAATATACTTTTTTTACAATAAATACTAATAACAAAAAAGCCCTACTAATTAAAGTAAGGCTTTCTAACTAAACTAAACTATGGAAAACTAAGCCGCTGGAGCAATTAATGTAGCAATTAAAGCTGTTGTAACTTTCTTTGCTCTTAATGTTCCAATACCTGTTAACTGAACTTTATCTCCCATGAAATCACCTAAAGCAACTCCACTTTCAAAATTATCAGTAGCAACGTCTAAACCAAATTCTTGACCTAAAGCCCAGTATGTTCCATCGTTTAATTTAACGATAACAACTACTGTATTCTTTAGTAACAATTCCAATTCTTCTTGTGTTGACGTATCAATTCCTAAGAACTGACCATTAACTTCATAAGCATAAGAGTAAGAGCCATTAGCACCTGAGCCTGTACCATTTACTTTGAAATCAGATGTTGCTGCTTTCATTTGGTACACTCTGAACTCTTTGCCTGTAACCATGTCAACAGCAGTAACAACATTGGAAGTATAAGTCCACCCTGCTGCACCATCATTAATATTTGCAAACTCAGTTACCAATATCTCAGAGATACCGCTTGGAGTTTTGCAAACTTTTTGAGTTAAATCACTCGTTAAAGCACACGCCATTTTTTTATATTTTTTAAATTAATTATTAAAGGGGCTTTTTACACCCCTATTAAATTCTATCCTCCGTAAAGAGTAATGTAACGTTGGTTAGTTACCCATGTAGCCATTGCTTGGGTATTCTTGATGTAACGTTGCATTGCACCATTTGCTACTTGACCAATTTGTAAAGTATTTAAATCACTTGTTGAATCAGTTAATACTTTTAAATACTCAGGTAATGTGAAAATCATGAAAGTTGCTCCAATTGGGTGGAAGTTAATCTTATGCCCATTGTAGTAAATTTTCTCATTTGCACCAGCACCTTCAACTACGAAGTTGATTTGTTGTGCTGCACCTACTGCGTTGTTTGCAGCTTTAATCATTGCTTTATGTCCTAATGGAGCAAAGATTTCAGCGTTTGGATTATCAGTTACTTTTGAAGGTGCACCGATATACATAGCAGCATATTGAGCAGCAATATTACTTGAAGTAATTGTTGTTCCTGTTACTTTGATATAATCACCTAAACCAGCACCTGGAGTATTTTTTGCTTGTGAGTTATTGTACAATGTACGTACTACTAATGAATCAAACAAAGTAGTAGGCATTGCAGCTACAGCAGTTTGAGCAGCAGCTGTAATTGAACCTTGACCAGCACCTGGAGTTAAAGCAGCAATTGCAACTTTAGTAGCAGAAGTTGCCCCGTTCCAAAGCTTTGTTTCAAGATCAGCACCTACTGCTGGTTGAATTTGGATTAATACTTTTTTGTCGAACTCATCTGATACTACATTGTAAGCACCAGCTTTCATTGATTTTTCAAAACGTGTTCCCTTTAAAGAATTATCATTGATAATATCTTCGTAGTTAAACGCTACTAAAGAAACTGGAGTACTTGAGAAGTCCAAATCAATATCACCTGTTGCAGTTACTCCACCTGTATTAAGTGCAGTCATAGCAACAGTAACTTTACTTTCGTAAACGTCTGTTCCTGATTTGTGTCCTTCTTCAATATCAATTAATCTCTCACGTAATGTTTTAGAGTCTTGATATAATTCTTCTGTGATTTTTTCTAACTCCGAAAAGTTACGGGTTGACCCTGTGAAATTTATAGGCATGGTTTTATGTTTTTATTTTTGTTTATAATGTTTTAAATCTTCAATTAAGAACTCAATTTGTTCTTTTTCTAATTTACCTTCGCAATATTTAGCAGCTTTATCAACTCCGCCACAAGCTTTTAAAAAGTGTTCGTAGTTTACACCAGCATCAAAGGGATTTAAGAATCCAGCTTTTGTATCTGCTGCAATTTTAGCTTCTAAAGCTTTTTTATTTTCTTCAACTCTTTTAGCGATTTTTTCTTCTTTGGTTAATTCAGCCATTTTGTTTTATGTTTTATTGTTTATAATTTACCTTTGTTAAATAACATCTTTTCGTGGTTTGTCATTTCATCGTATGACTTCTTTTTAACAACTGTTGATTCTACAACAGGCGCTTCAATGATAGTTTTAAAAGCAAGTAGAGTAGTTTTAAACGCTTCTTTCATTTCAGTAATTTCAGCTTTCAAATCTTCGTTTGCTTTTTTCTCTGCTGCAAATTTTAACTCGATTGCACTAAATGCTTGTGCTACTGGTGCAGTCATTTCAACTTCTACCTCAGGAACTTCGACAGCTTTCGGCGTAACTGATTCAACTAAACCATTTGCAACAACTACAATAGTACCATCTTCTAATTCGTGTGTTCCATCAGGAGCAACCGACATTGTTCCATCTTCTGCAACAACATTAAGTAAAGCACCTGCAACTAATTCACCTTCGTAAGATACGTTTGTACCATCTTTTAACTTAGCAGTATTAGCAGCTAATTCAATAGGGGCTTCAACAGGCGCAACAATTGATTCAATAGGCGCAACGGGTGCAACGGGTGCAACAACATTTTCAGCAAATTTTAAAATGACACCTTTTAACTTTGTCATTAATGAAGGGTCTTTCTCTAAGACTTTTTTTATTTCTTGGTTTAATTCGCTCATTTTGTTTTATTTGTTTCTAAATTAATATACTTTATTTTTGAAAAATACTAAACTATTGATTCTATAATCTTCTGAATGTCGCTATCTTCTAAGCGTATAGGAGTTGTGTTTATATCTAAATAACCTTCCATGCTAAACCCGTTAAACGTTCCATTCTTTACTTTCTCCCAAATAATTGGATTATCAATTTTACATGATATGTACCATGTTCCATTAGGTAAATCAAATCCTTTAGGTTTAAGACCAAGAGTATCATCTTGAATAAATGTTTGGTAAATATAAACACCTTGCGTAGTATCTTTAACAGCATCGTGTGTATCTTTTAACTTTAAGTTTCTGTTTTCACGCATGAACTTATAAGCAATTTTTTTAATCGTTTCAGATGTTGCAGCAACGTAGAATTTTTCTCCATTCAATTCACGATAAACAGGAAGGTCTGGAATAAGCACTGCCCCCGTAACAATCCTTTGTTCTTCGTTTTGTACTGCAAATTTATAATAGTTCGTTTTTTCTTGCTCGTTAAATGCTAACCATTGGCTCATAATAGCTGGTTTATCAACTAATGCAATAGCTTGTACACCCTCTTTAGGGTCGCCATTTTCATCAACATCAAAATAATAAATAGGTAATTCCATCGTAATAATATACTTTAATTATGTTTAAATACTAAAAGGTGGTCTGTACCTTTAACCTATCTGCTCTCTTTTGCTTTTCCTCAATATCATTTTGAGATACTGATACTTTGCCTGTAATATCAATTACTTGTCTTTGATTCGATTGTCCTAAGTTATTCCCTTGATTGTCGAATTGCGTTGTTGTATTTGATTGCTGAATAGTTGGAGGTGTTGGTAAATTAGTTGAACCACTTCCTACACTTGGAGCTGATACACTTCCACTACTTGCACCACCTTCAAACTTAGCACTTGCGATCTTTGTAATATTTGTTAATGCAATTGAACCAGCTAAAGATGCTGCAATTGATTTAATTACAAGTCCACCTGGAGTATCTGCAAAAGTACTTAATACCGCTTTAGTACCATCCATTCCAGCCTTAGCCAAAGAAAACGCTTTATCTAAATTAAATTGTTTTTTTCTCAACTCTAATTCTTGTGCTGAACCTTTTTTAACATTACTTAATTGATAAGCAAAAACAGCATCACTTAAACCTTTAGCAGCATCTAAAGATAGTTTTTCTATTACTTGTATTCCTTTTGCTTTATCTTCTGCTGCTTTCTTTGCTAACTCTTTATCTTTTTCGTAAAGTAAAGCTGATTGGTTTAATAACTCCGCATTTTTAGCAGCGTTTATTTCTAACTCAGTTTGTGTAATAGCTTCTTTTTGCTCAGGAATAATAATGGCTTCCTCATTTGCCATTCGTTCCTGTTCAGCTTTCCAAGCTTGGTATCTCGCTTCACCATCTATTTCCGCTTGTTTCTTTTTATCTTCACTTGATTTTTTAGCACTTTCAACTATCTTCTTATCATTGTTAATTTGCAATACAACTAAATCCGCTTCTAAAGAAGATATCGCTCGTAAAGCTTCGTCTTTTTTGGCTTGTTCTTCTTTTATTCTTTCAAGTTTTTCGACTTGTACTAAATTTTCGAATACTTCGGCAGCTTTTTCATCCCCTAACTTTCTTTGAATCCAAGCGGTTGCAGTTCCTAACGATTCGCTTAAATCATCATTTGCTTTTATTTCATTTATAGTAGCTTCTTGAACAGCAACACTTGCTTTTAATTGCTGTATTTGTGCTGCTATTTTTAGTTTTTTAACTTCTAATATTTTACCCTCACTCTTACCTTGTGCCTCTAATATTTTTAATTCATTATCGTATTGAGTAACTAATTCAGTTGTTACTTTTGTTTGTGCCTCATAAGCCTTTGTTGCTCTTTTAACAGCCTTTTCTTCATCTGACCATGTTCCAGTTGCAGTCTTTACAAAATCAACAACTGCTGCAAAATTCTCAATTAGAAAACCTATTGCAGCAATTAAAGCAAATGGTGCTGCTGCACTCATAGCGTTTCCAATTCCCTTAAAGCCTATCTTTACTTTCTCAAAGTCAAAGTTTCTTAAACCTTCACCAACTAAACCAATACTTTTTTGTAATTGCTCAACTCCACTACCTACTGCTAAACTTGCAGCATCATTCATATCACCTATTTTCCCTTCAACATCGTTTAACTCAGCCGATAAACGTTTAAATTCATTAGGGTCAGATGCCTCAGATAAAGCAACTTTTAACTCTTTGTATTGTCTTTTTAAATCGTTTAATGATTGGCTTAGTTTCTTTGTAGCATCCCCCGAAAGTTCAGCCATTTTCTTTTTTAAGTCCTCTGCTGATTTGGTTGCTTTTAGGTATTCATCACTACCATAGTCAGCTTCACTTGCTGTTTTCTCAAGTTCCTTAACAGCATCTTTTAAATCCTTTACAGACTTTAAAGTTTTCTGTGAGCCTTTTATCTCAATTTCAATACCTATTTGTTCATCAGCCATTTGTAATATTATTAAGTTTTTTCTCTAACTTTCTTTTTTTATACTTCAATCCAGCTAAAACAAATCTATTTTTATGCTGACTTATTTTGCAGTTGATGTTGTAAAGTTCTTTACATAATATACCAACCTTATCTATTGTTACTACATTAGTTGGATATATCATTATTAAAGCTGCTAAACTTTCTAAACCTTGTTTTATCATATCTTTAAATTATAAACCAATCAGTACCATCTGTTTGAATAGTAACCGATTCATATTGTGTTGTTAAAACCTTTGTTCCTGCCCCATCTATTAATCCACTTGTAGGGGTAATAGTTACAGTATTGCCTGTACTATCTATTTTCTTTATAGTTAAAATCTTTGTTACATCGTTACCATCAGAATCAACAATAATAACATCTGCCACATCAGGTAAAGTAATAATCCTATTACCACTCGTACAGTCTACTAATTCAGTTCCCGATTTTCTTGTAAGTGAATAGTTTATTGTTGTGGTATGGATAACGCTTTTTAAATCCCTTAATTGAGAAACGTTAACACCATCGACATAAGTAACATTGCTTTCTGTAACGTTTATATTTTGTGAGTTAATTACAACTACATTGGATAAGTTTTCAGCTACTGTTATGTTTTTACTACCAACTATTGAAACTCTATTAGCACCTTCTAAAACTAATATATCTTCGCTACCTTCAACACTTACTATCCCTTCTGAATATACCGCTACGTTTTTACTTGGTGTTACTAAAGGCGTTGCAATTACTCTTTCAGTTGAGAAAGCAGTTAAATCTAATATTGATGTACTTGATGGCGTGAATACTTGAACATCTGCCAATTTCAACAACTCGCACAATGTAGAACTTTCAGAACTTGTATAGTTAACTATCTTGTTAATTCGATAGTAAGAAACAATTTTATCTTTACCTAATATCGGATAACTCTTTCTGAAATCAAAGTTTTCAATATCAATCTCATTAAGCCATAAGTAAGCGAATATCAACTTACTATCTCTGTGGCTTATTTGCTCAATAAATGATTTATGAAACCTGTTAAAGTTGTTGTTATCCGTAAACGTAGCATTTACATAAGAGTAAAATACTTGTTTAGGGATTCCAAAATTAGTATCAATAGTTGGTTCAAATGGGTCGTCAGTATGCCCAGCATAACCATAATCTGTTATAATTAAATCAGTTCCACCTGTTTCTTTAAAGGTTATTGAATTAGGTGATGTTTTAACTTTAGCGTAAAGGTTACGAATGTTAGGCGTTATCTTCTTAACTGTTGAACCATCTAAATCGTATATCTTAGGGTAAGCAATACCAAGCGTATAGTTAGCCACGTTTGGAGTAGCTGACCAAATTAACTCGTTTGTATTGGTTGCCTTTATGAAGTCATTTTCTAAAACCTCTTCGTGTGTTCCAAATGGTTCTTTGAAGTTTTCTTCATAGATTTTGTTATAGTAATCTTTGTCTGACTTGTATTTGTAAATGTAGTTCTTTGCATCAAGTTCACTCATTGGATTAACTACAACATCTCTTGAAGTATCAAGCTTATTCATTAAGCTTTCATCAACACTTATGTTATAGTAATCATCATAAGGCTCGATTATCAACGTTTTAGGGTTTTCCTTACTTGGCTGCATAATCAAATTATACTTTTGCATAACCGACTTAACGAAATCCTTTTGCTTTATTTGCTTAGGTACTGCGTTAATCATTTCTAAAGTATCACCCTCAATAACATCTTTATTAGTTACAAGTCCATAAAACATTGTGTTGTTATCATCTGCCACAACCTCTATTTTAACGTGAACACTACCTGTTGTTATTAGTGTAGTTCCATCCGATTCATAAAAACGAACAGGGTTAACACCATCCCTTGTTAATTGAAAATTGAATATTTGTGATGCTTTTAATGAATCCGTTGCTATTACAGACAAATCCCCCGTACTAATTTCTAACTGAGTATAAAAAGAAGTGTTATTTTCAAAGTTTGTTTTAAAGTTATCAGAGGCAAAAGCTAAACCAGTATTTATGTTAAATACCCCGTTCATGGTTTTACTTAATTGAGCAGCAATAGAACCATTCTTATAAATCAATGTATTACTTGCCCCACTCGTAGCCTTTATATTATCTGACTTAACAGCCAATACATTTGTGTGAGTAATAGTAAACTTTAACTTTAACTTAGTGCTAAAATTATAAGTTCCCGTTTTTGGCACTACATAAGTAGTTCCTGAGTAGTTAGAACCATCATCGAAAAAAGGTGCAGTTTCTTTATTGAATGGTATATCAGTTACAAGGTCGCTTGTGTTTGCCCCATCAGCATCATAAATAGTATAATCGGTTGACCTACCTACATTAAATTGCCTATTATCTAATTCCGTTTGACTTAATACAAGGCTTTCAATGTTTGGGTATGTAATATGCCTTTTAAAATATTCAGCATCTAAAAAGTCAGAATCCCACGTATAACCTAAATCTGTAAATATCCTCAGTAAATATTCTCTATCATAAAGGCATGGTAAAAAGTCTTTAACTCTCCATGTAGCTTCATCGCCTAAAATAGTACCACGATTAACTAAAGGGTAATAATAACCTGTACCATAACTTGCAACTGAATCAGTCCAACTTTGTATAATATTTGTACGTGTATAAGCATGGTCTAAATCTGAATAATCTAAATCAGTTAATAACCCTTCACCTATGTCAGTCCAAAAGTTTCCCGTTTCCCCTACAATATTACAATCGTAAATTATATTATTGTCAGGTGCTAAAGTAATTCTAAGCAGTTGTAAATAACCTCTAAACGTTTCTACTTCATTCTCATAGTAAATAGCTTGTGTTTTAACATTTGGATTGAAATATTGGGTTGCTATATTTACCTCAAATATATTCTCGAATATTATATTAACATCACTTGAACCATACAATTGTACAGCCTGGGCAAATGATGCCTTTGCTTTATCGGGTTGCCTAACATCACTTTCACTAAATGTTTTAATTACTGGTATGTTAGATACCTGTGCAACGTTTGTATTCTCACCTATTTGTAAACGGGTTTTTATCATGTTCTTTGGCGAGTTTCTTGAGTTGACAATTCAACATCTATTTTATAATTAAACAGCTTATTGTTAGAGTGCTTTTGTAATAAGAATGGTGCTGATTTAGAAGTAACAGGAATATAAGAGTAAGCATCTCCATACGTTTCGTTTTCATTAACCACCCAAACCTGTGGCGAACTATAAAGTTCCTCTAAATATCTGTTATCAGTTTCAGTTATCCAATTAGTCATTAAAGACTTTTTGTATATTTCCTGAGTGCTTACTATTCTATTTTCGTGGTCATACGGATTGTAAGTAAATACACCGCTTACTATCTTATTTCTGTTTAAACGTACCTCGTTTGTTTTGTTTTCAATCGAATCAGTACTCATTTGTTCAAAAGGAAACGATGAAACGCCACCTCTACGATTACGATAATAAACACGATTAACGTCATGTTTTGTGCAAAGGCATCCAACTTTATACATTTGCTGACCTATAAAGTTGTTTAAAGAATCTTCAAATAATACTTTAACATATTGTCCGCAACTTATACCATCATAGTCTTGATTTAATAATTCTGGACTTATATTAACTTGATATACTTTATCATTTACCATTGTTCCTGTAATAACAAAATCATAAAGAATATCAACTCCATTATCATCAATTGTATAAACTCTGATATGGTCTAATGCTGGTACTTTTACAAAAGTAAAATACACATCAGATTTTAATGTATATTCTTGATATGGGTTATTTATATCACCACCTGTAGAATGTATTTGTATTGTAGTTCCGTTTGAAATATAATCCGTATAATTAAAACTATACATTTGCTTTTCAGTTAAACAAGCGTTCCATGCAAAGTAAATTACTTGGTCGGTTGCTGGGGTTATTTCTCCTGTCCATGTTTCAGTAATATCAATAGTAACCTCAACACGTTCATTTACTGCCTCAACTATTGTATAATCAAAAGGCTTAAAGAAGTTTTGCACATAGTTTTTTACTTTCTCTTTTGCGTTATAAACCAAGTAACCATCAGGGCGAGGTAAAACGTAATCAGTAAATGTTGCAGTTGTTGGCGTTCCATCCAAATCATAATCAATATCAACTGTTACCTTATATTTAAAATCAGGCTGCGCTATCTGTGTACTCAATGCAGTAACCCATTGGTCATTAAATGCAGGTGTCCAAGCTTGTGGTTGTTGACTTATTGTTAATGCCATTTATCGTTTCTTTATTTGTACTAAAACTTGCTCTTTCATTACTTTAGAAAGTTCTTTGTTTAGTGTATTAATATCTAATTTGTCTATAACTTCGCTGTAAAAGTTATTGCCTTTGTACCCTTTTCGGTGTATCTTTCTGCTAATTAAAAAAGATAGCTGTTTAGCTGCTTTCTCGAATGGTAGTTGCTTTAATGTTTTACGTGGGTTTTTCGCTTTAGCTTGTTGTTTTAATCTTGCTTGTAAATTCTCCTTAGCAAACTTACCTACTATCCCTTTTCGCTTTACCCACTCAGTTATCTTTTCTTGACCTTCACGACTAACTGCTGCAGCTTTTCTTCCACTATCAACTGCAAATCCATACTTAGGCATTAACAACTGAAATGTTATTCCATTTGGATTAGGATTTAAATTAACTCTAATTGCTTCACTTAATTTACTATCTTGACCTCCAAAAGTTACACCCTTACTTCTTAATGATTTTTGTAAATCATCTTTTAACTTTACTCCAAACTCATTTAATGCGTTTTCAATACCGCTAAATATTGCATCAGCAGCATCGTTTATTCCTTTACTCCCAAACCTTTTAGCCGCTTGACTTGCCATTTAAAAACTTATCTTTATCCTTTAAGTAACTTAACTTGTTTAAAAACTTTATAACACTCCACTCCTTCCATATAACATCTTCAACAACTCCTGTATTCTCTCTGCACCTATCTATTGAAAACTCCCAACCCCAATTGTCTAAGAATCCGCTGTTAGCTTCATCTGTGAAATCTCTTTCATCCTCTCCGATATTAGGTTTACGCTTTTCGCCATAGAGTGCTGAGTAATCTTCTCGACTCTTTTGTAATAGTCGGTGTAAAAAAAAACAGCCCCTAACACATCACCTAACTTTGCTTTCTTAAATAGTTCAACATATTCGCTATGTTTGTCAGGTTCGTAACCTTTTGAAGTACAAAACACAACGGGTAATATCATGTGTAAACTTTGACAAAGTGAATTATTATTAGCTTTCAATATCTCAGTATAATCAACCATTTGATTAACCTTCATTTTTTGTAGGTTATCAGTAGGTATAAAATCAATCCCGTTAATACTAAACTTGTTTACTATTGGCATTGGTGTTATTTCATCAAAAAGGAAATCCAGCTTATTAGCTGTTACATAAAACTTAACAGCATCCATTGCCTCAACTTCCTCAATAGTTTTACCTGTAAAGTAGCTAACTAACTCCATTTGCTTGTCTAATTTGCTCTTATCTGAATTAGTAATAACATCAGATTTCTGCCATTGCTCAACTGTTATTTCTTCGTATCTACTTGGTATCATCTTTATAAATATACTTTTTTTATGGTTTTTACTAATCTAATATAATACGGGAACGTTTCTTTAACTTGTTTAATGCAACATATCTAATCGCATCAATTAAATGCGAATAAGCATCAATAGGTACATCTGTTTGTTTCCCAGTTTTATCCTTAGTCCAAGCGTAATTTCTGAACTCTTTGATACCATTTACAGACCTTTCAGTTACATAAATATCATGCTCTTGTAAAGTGTTTATTGAGTTTCTTATACTATCTGCACCTTTTTGAGCTGGGAATATACGCTTATAACCACCTCTGTATAAGTCCTCTATGCTTTTAGGCTCTGCACTATCTGCAATAATATCCTTGTATTTGTCTATTGTTAACGTGTTAAGTTTGGCTATAATATCGCTATTTGTTAGACCTGTTTGATAAATCAACTCATTGATATAAAGTGCTTTGTCATGTTTCCATACCTCAACAAATGCAGTCGGGTCGTTTGAGTAGCCCCAATCCAATCCGTATGCAATTAGTTCAGCATTAGTTGGTATTGCCTCAATAGTCTTAAATTGAAATATAGTGCCTTGTAAAGATCCTATTTGACCAAGCCCGTATACTTTATACCAATTAGCCCAGTACTCACTTGTATTGGCTTTTTCTTTAGCTTTTAGGATAAAGTTTAATGCTGATTCTGGACACGCTTCATTATCTTCGTAATTAACAATAATGAAATCCACATCTTTATCGTTCTTTAATTCAGTATGAAACCAAAACTCATTAACAGGATTCCAATCGAGATACACCCTTTTTTTAGTACGGGCCGCTAATTCCATGTAAGCGTGAAAGGTCATGTTGTTACACTCGTTCATGTAAAGTATATCGCGCCTCGCACCTCTTAACTTTGCATCTGAATCTGCACTAAAGAACTCAATAGTTGATCCATTAGCAAAGTTATATTTAAAATCGGTAGCGTTCCATCTATCGGCGAACCACCGACCTGTATCGGTCATAATCTTTTTGAAGTCTTTGATTGCACCACGTTTTAAATGTGGTATTGATTCGGCTACTATTGAGATGTCGATACCTCTATTTGTTGCAGCTTCGTTTATTAGTATTGGAATGATTCCAAACGTTTTACCTACTTTCTCGCCCCAACTTATTCAGAAGGGGCATAATAGGCGGACGTGCCACCCTGCACACCCACTACAAACTTGTTAAGTTTTAATATCTTGTTTATTACTGTTGTTCGTACAAACATTAAATGTGTTTTTTGAAACGACCATAGGTAGTTCCTTTTGATTTATTAGTAATTATGAAATCATGATAACCCATTCCAATCAGGAGTTTCAGCAAAAATAATTGTTATACTTAGGTTATTTTTCATTAATTCAATCCTATTTTAATTGTTTCTTGCAATATCTTACTCTTATACAAACCATGCTCAAAGTAGATAAAGTGTATCATACTTAGAGTTAACCTATAACCTATGCTATTTGGTTGTATCATTTGGGAATAGTGGTTGCTCAATATTCGTTTGTT
>JACCDT010056773.1_pt1 | contig 19306 bp, 12 predicted proteins | sample 7446291 | NCBI WGS metagenome assembly JACCDT01 (sample SAMN15323446, study PRJNA562643) | freshwater metagenome | isolation source: river surface water | place: USA:Blue River Watershed | collected 2017-08-17 | reverse complement strand
TTTTTTGAGAAAACCTGGCCCAGATGTTGGAGATCGTGTATGATAGAAAAGGTCCAAAAGCAGAAATGTCTGTTTGGACCCGCCGCCGAAGCTCGGTGACTTCCGATTCCAAACCAGAGATGGCTTCTGTCCAGCTCCCTGGAAAATTCTGAAAAATGAGTTTGTAGGTGAGCTGATCCGTGGTCCATTCGGCGCGAAGGTTCTTTCGCGACTGATCGATTTTTTCCAGGATGTTTTGGTCGTGGACTTGAAATTCAGAACGTTGCCTTCCGGTTTGCCTTAATACTTTTTCCTGATCATGGAGTACACCCGCAAGCAGTGACTGACGATTGGCGAGCTCCTTTTCGATCTTGTGAGGATCTCGGAGCTTTGTGTGGTGATTGGTCATATCACGTCGCATATCCTCGATCTCTTGTCCAATTTTGTTGTATGTGTCCCAATCCGATCGTTTCCAATCAAAGTTGTTTGCAGCAGCTTTCAGGAAAAAATTACGGAGTGTCATGTAATGATTGAAAAGCTGTTTGTAATTTTCGTAGGCGATGTAATAATTCGACTCGGGCGGACTCCCAGGCTGGGGTGATTCATAAGGCTGAAACAGTAAATCCCCAATCTCACGCAATTCCACATTGAATCGTTCCTGCATCTGGCGACTGTAGCGTTCAGCGTCAGTGTTGATTTCGTCTCGAATGGTTGTCGAAATTTCCCGCCATGTCTCTACGGGCTTGGCTTCCGTCATTTCCGTCACAAACTTATTTGAAAGTTTCCACAGCTTGTTCCAATCTTTCAACACATCGTCCTCGTAGGTGCCAAATGTCTCAAGAAACGAATCGTACATTTTGGTCATTTCCCTGTGTTGGGTATTATAGGCTTTGCGTGCGAGCTCATATGTCTTGATATCAGCAAACCCATCTTTGGATCCTGGCTCAGCTACGAGTTTTCGCATATATTCATCCATCTGCTTGAATTGCTCACCCATTTTCGTTTTTAGCTGTTCAAAGCGAGGTCGCTCCGCCATATACTGATTCTCTAGGAGTAGCGCTGCTGCATCGTTTTTCGTGGTACTTTGAAAGTCAGTGGTCTGCAGAATCTTGTTGTGTTTTGTGAGCAGTCGTTGGAATCGTTCCATAAACTCATCGTCAGTCTCGGGTCGCACACCCATGAGACTCGGATGCATCTGGCGCGATTGCTCGAGAAACTCAACTTGTCGATCACGAACATATTCATACATCCGTAGCTCATCGACAAAGGGTTGACCTTCACTCTCAAGCTTGTGAAGGATGGTTCCTCGCTCCTCGATCTCACGTAAGAGCCGATTGTTAATAAACAAACAGCGTGCCGGACTGAGGACATCCCATTGCTTGAGTATCTTTTCAATACTGAGTTTGTACCCTGCAAACCCTCCTTCACCCGTATGCGCAATCAAGGCAAACTGATCGGAAAAAGCATTCATCTCATCCTCTTCCTTGACCACAGCAGCAACCTTTTCACCTTTATACTTTTTGCTCATGAGTTGTAGGATACGTTGGATCTTGGCGTTGCGTTCCCTACGCTTTGCTTCAACATCCTCTGTCTCCATAGGTGCTGGCGGACGATTGGGTTCCGTGGTGACACCCTCCATGTCATATGCTTCTGTTTCTTTCTCTTCTTCACCCTCTTCCATAATGGTCTCGAGTGTATTAGTAAGTGCAGCGCGCGCAATCTCCATACGGTCTTGGGGTCGTGTAATATCGAGTGCTGCTGTTTCCAAGGCTTCAAACATCATATCTTCAAGCACGTTGATATCCGTATTGGTTGGTACAGTCTCAATAACGGCTGCTAGATTCTCTTCGAATTGTGAGATAGCGACCACTTCTTCGACAAACGTCTGGGCGAGATCCTGATCGTCTAACCTCTCTGCATACTCTTGCGCAGCCTGCTGTCGTTCCTCACTCAATAGAATGGCTCCTGGCACACTCTGAATATCAATGGTTACTGCGGATTCTTTCTCTTTTTGTTGTTTTTTGTTCTTTTTCTTTTTGTTTTTCCCAGATTGTGCCTTGCGGTCAGCTCTCACACGCTGGTTGCGTTGCTTGAGTGTGGCGCGCCGCATTGCTATGCGCAGGATGGGATCCACAATGCGTTCTGTTGTCTCAACCTCGCCACCGCGCCGCGTCTTGCCGAGTCCTGCAGCAGCTTCGCTCACACGATCTTCAAACGCTTTATTTCTCCCCCTCTTCCTTCCGCTCACCGTCTTGCGTTGGTACGGCTCGTGGGCCACGCCGAGATCGAGGCGGATGGCGTCTTCGGAAGCACGGAATATTTTCGAGGAGGCCATAGGCGTATTCTGCAAAGGAGCGAGGAGAGTGTGGTAGAGGGAATCCCTCGTATGGCATGCCCCTCGTTTATGTCTAAAATGAGATATATTAGCGATGGTAGCAGTGGCCAGCTTTATCGTCTCATCATGTCTTCTATTGGTATCTGGAGGTGCCAACACGAGTGTGACCGACGTGATTGTCACCACTGCTTTGTCTCCAACGAACTCGACCGACTCGTTGAGGGAAGATTTAAATCTTACGATTCCTACAAATCCACAAAACGACAGTATGAAGCTGACCGTACCAATCTTCCTCACGCCGACGCCAAGTCCAACGAGCAATCTACTAACAGACGACGAAAGTCAGAGCTCGTGGGAGACGACTCCCTCTACACCATCGGATCCGGATGCATTCAACCCTTACCCGGGCTACTACCTCCCAACGAACATCACACTTTTCCCTACCCAGAATCAAAATCAATCGCGACCTCTACCAACAACGTCTTACATCGCGTCCACACCTCCACCGACACCCACAATGACGATATCGACTACGAGTCCAAATCCTGTTGTTGATGATGATGATCCCACTGTCATCACAGAAAGTACACCAGAAACGAGTCGAGCTGCTCCGGGGATGGATAAGAGTTATTTCCGACTCCTTATGGCAATGTACCTGGGGACCTTTACTCTGATTCTAATTTATATCGTAAAAGAATAAACTAGCAACACATTATGACGATCCTCCACGTTCGATTGCGCGGTCCCACAACCACCATCACATTACCACCATCAATGAACAATGCGCGATTCGTTCTCAAATCGGCGCGCGTCCTCTTCAACCGGGACAGTCATGGATACTATCTAGGACTCATCACATCATCGCTTTTTGACGAGGGAAACGTAATCAGCTATTCGAAATCGGGTGAACCCTCAACGCGGTTCTGTGAGATTCCGCTACTGCTACATCCTGAGAGTAAGAGCGCATTGATCTATCAAAACCCTGATTGGGATATGGGTCGCGCACGAGGTGGCGGATCCGTAACATTCAATCTACGATTTGAGAGCTGCATTGAGCGTAAGAGATTCAGTCAAGCCGTCTTTGAGTCGAATGATCCGTCCATTGCCAAGTACTATAATCAGAGCGTATACCAACCGTACTATGGTACAACCGTTCCCATGTATATGAGCCCGAATAGCAATCTGGTCACAAACACCACAATGTCTTCGGTGTACACTGTACAACAACCCCCATCGACACCAGTAACCTTGACGACAGCTGATTTCGGTAGCAACAGTCTCTATGCACCTGATGGGACCAATATCACACCCAACCCAGCGCCGACAAACAAACCCTTTCCCAGTGCGACACTATGGGTGCATACGGGTGTTCAAATTGGCAATGTGGATCCGCAGCCAGGTGGTCAAACCTTTGATACCAAGCCCGTCAGTGTAGAAGAAGCAAACATCATAGCCAAATCTGGAGGTCAATTGACAGGTAGTGGATTCAGAAGAAATGCCATTGCGTATGCTTACTCGGTGGATTTGATATTTGAAGTCACCAGTTGAACTTAGAACATACCACTGCCCAGATCTCTTCGGAGGCGTCAACGGCTTTCTTACCTTTCGGAGGGTGTAGGTAGGGAGCAATAAAGTCGTAATACCCACACATCTTTGCAATTTTCCCAATCACAAAATGATAGTTGAGTCGATTCTTTCTCCCGCCAATCGGTCCGAGCGCAATGTATTGGAAAAAATAACCTTGCATCTTTTCCTCTTGTTGTGGTGTGAGGTGAAGTGGTTTGAATGAGTGGTCCAGAATCTGTTGGAGAGAATAGACCATAGAGTAGTGCTGGTGATAGCCGAGCCTCCTTAAAGACTTCTTGATTCGTTCGTAGGTATAGGGAGGCTCCACACCGTCCTTAATATCGTTGATGATGTTGTGAGGGATAGACTCACGTAAGCATTGCATTTCATGTAGGATCTGGTGAAAATGCACTGCATGTTTGTACACGCTCGATTCGGGAATATAGCGAATAAAAGGAGAGCGGGATTTTTCCTGGCAATATCCACAGCTGTGGCAGGTATACTGGTCGAGGGTTGGGTCGTAAAATACTGCATCTTCTGCACATGCTTCACATTCGTTGTATTGTATGGGAGCTTCATTCTTGAAAACTCTGTCGGGGTGGAGGAACTCTAACTTGATTTGTTCGGGAGTATCAGGTTTCAAATAGATGTGATGGTGGAGCCAAAATTGATGAACGTCTGTGGCTTCGGTCTCTAGCTTGAGCAGCTTGCGTTCCAGTTGTTCGGTGAGTGATCCCATCTGTTTCCGTCTCGCCACAAAAGATTTTTTTTTTTTTTATATCTATGTGTTTTATAATACGTTTCAAAGGGTTCTTCTTTTGAGTGTCAACGTATTACCAACTGAGAAAATTGAAAAATGGACGTGGTGATCAACTCGCAGATTCAGTCTCCTCTCGTGCGTACCCTTGCGCGTACCAAGGGAAAATCCCAATCGTTTACACATAACATTGCCGACAACGTCGCACCATGCTCATTCTCCAAGATCCAGCTTAGCGCGCAGAATCAGGGAGAGTCCCAGTACGGTCGTAATTACAAGATCAAGATCCCTCAGTATGGTTACCTGAGAGATGTTATCCTAAAGTTCACCACCCGTGAACGCGCTATCCCTGCGGATATCGTTTCTATTGCTCAATCCCTGTACAAGTTCAATTATACCGCTCTCGAGGATGTTCGTATTGCTGGTTCCAATCTCCCGTTTAGCAATCCCGATGCTACGCTTGCCGGTAGTGTCAATGGTCTGTCGATCGCAAGTCGTAAAATATCTGATCTCACATGGTTCAATATGCAAAATATTGTCACCAACAATAGCACGGCAAACGGATACGATACAACAGCCTATGACGCGACTTCGCTTCCTGACATTTCCCCATATCTATGCCCACAATTCGATCGTCTTTTGGGGTATTCGGGAGGGTCGGATTCAACAATTGCGACTGGAACAAACGGTATAGCATCTGGCTTGGTGGTTAGTGGTAGCGGTACACCTGCCTTGACGACCAAGGGTGATGCAAACGGAGCTGCAGATGCAACTGCCGGACCGTACACGCAGCTGCTCAAGCTCAACGGTGGTCCTGATATGTGGTCGGCGATCAACCGTTTCTATTATTCGATTTACCAGCTGGCCAAGCAAAGCACTCTCAACAATGGCGTTGTCACATGGACCCATCCACTTGCGCGCATGGTATGGGACGCACTCGTCAACGAACCTGTCCAGTACGTCCAAATGCCCATCTATTCGGGCCACGGTGTAACGGCTCCTGTCACCTCGACCAATTTCGTGATCACCGGTACGACTGGCAACCTTAGCGCGCTGTCCGCAAACAATGTGCTATACTACGTCAACTGTACTCTCCCACGCACGGCTGTTGCGATCTCTCGTGGTGGCCAGACCTACTGGGTCCCAAAGATCCCTCAACTCCGATGGGACGCCAACGGTACTGTGGTCGGCGTAGACTTTGTACCGCTCCATCTCCTTCACCCTAACGACAACGGCGACTCTGAGAGTGATATCACCCTCATCTCCAAACTCAGCACTGATCCTAGCAAGGCGCTCACCAACTACCGTCAGTTTTCCATCGGTAGTGGAGGCGGACGTAACGATGACTTCAATACCTGGGACTGGCAATCCGAGTCCTATTACTATCCGGGTCTAGCCGCGAATGTTGCCGAGAGAATCCAGTTGTCGACGCACAATCGTCCGATCCAAACCATCTTTCCTCAGGAGACGTTAGCACGTATTCAGATGTTGGAGCCAGCAGAGCGATCCAGATATATGAAAATGATGCAGGCGCGCGTGTCGCAAAGTGGAAAGCCTGGTTCTGTGGCGGGAGAGAAGTGTATGTACCTCCCACTCTTCCTAAGCTCCACCGAGAACCCCTCCTTGAACTACGACACGCGATTTGTTGAACAACTGGACATCGATGTGATCACGAACGCGCTCGACAAAATTTTCGTGAGCTCCGACGTTAGCAATGGCTCCCCGACGACCCCAACCACTCTGAAAACGTGGCTCGATACCATTCGGAACACCATCTTCAACTTTGACTGGGCCAACACGGCCAGCGGCACCACCACCTATGGACCACAGACCACGCGTCCCGGCTCTGGATCGTTTGTAGCCTACACGACCCTAGTATCAAACGCCCTGCGCAATGACCTGATTCAGAATTCTGCGATCGACGCCTTCCCGACATCCTACGGAACGTATCAGGCACTGACGGTGCGCTCCTATGTTCTCGCTCTGAGAAACTTCCAGAGTGTGCCTGATAACTTTATCAAGGTGGAGGCGCTGACGTACTTCCATAACTTCCATGACGCGACCGCCCAAGCGATCAGGGACTCCAACTTCAAGCCTGGCGTGCCAGCCTCTCTGCTCTCCTATAACACCTACATGGAGACCGTGCGACCCATCACACTCAAGGAACTTCAGAACACGAGCCCACTTCAAGTTCTGTTGACGACCAACAATCTCGTAAATGGAACCACATTCTTTGTGCGACGCCGCTTCACCAATGTGAATCTAGCCAACAAGAGGGATCATCTGATGCAGACTCTTCCCATCAAGAGCGCATCGTTGACAGCCTCCGGCCAGCAGATCTACACGGCCAATCTCGATGAAGCGCAGCTCACTGACGTGTTCCATTACCCTCTGGCTTCGGGCGCCATCGGTAGAAAGTACAACCGTACCAACATTGCGCAGGCGCTGACCGACCCACTCACCGGAGAGTCGTTCTATATGTACCACATTCCGTTCGCCTTCTCTTCCGATCTCACGTACAATTCAGGTAGCGTAGCGTTCCAGACCCTCAACAATCCAGTGCTCACTGTCACAGTGGACGTCGGAACTGGAGCGTCACGACCCTTCAATGTGACTGGATCTGATAACGTTCCGGAATGGGAACTCGTGGTCTATCACACGTACTGGCAGATGATTAGAATTGACTCTAATACCGGAGCCATCACCAGATCCCTCGACCTTTAAATTTAGTAGTAAAAGTAGTCCTAGCATTTATAATCCCATTAATCAATTTGCCTTCCAGAGCACACTCGCCTCTCAACAACAACTCAAAACTCCAATCGCCGCCAACCGAAAATCATGGGACAATCCATCCACGACCTTGCTTTCCTTGCTGCCCGTGCCAAGCACAACATCTCCTTGATGGAGATGGGCATCGAGTTCTTGGATCTCATCCAGCGCCAACTCCCTCACGCAACCGATGAGGAGCTGGATAACTTTGAAGATCAAGTCCGAGTACTTCGTGCAGATCTACAAGAATACGAGGAAGATTCTACCGAGTTTGCTGCGGCTCTGGATGCTAGGGATATTCAGCAAAATGGAGCTCCAGAATGGTATCAACAAGGTTTGGACGAAGGGCGCGAGGGATCGCAATGGCAAGCACCTGCAACGTCGCCACGCTCCACAACGCAAAACTTTTAATATCTAGTAATAAATAAAAAAAACAAAATTCACTTCAGCACAACACTATGGGTCTCGGCAAAGGTTTGATGAAGGGTCTAAAGGGACTGGGCAAAAAGGCTAGCAGCCTCGGCTCAAAGCTTAAAGCTCGCGCTGGAGGGTATAAGCGTTTGGGCGAAGAAAAGTTGCTTGGCGGTGGTAAAATCAAGTCAGCAGCTTCTAGGACTTTTGCACCCATCAAAGCTAGAGCCAAATCGATGGGAAGCAAAATAAGAGGTAAAAAGTCTGGCGGAGAAAAGACAGGTTTTAGTAATTTTGATGGCGACTATAAGCCCAGTAAAGACGATGGGTTTGGGAGTGTATTGGGTAAGAAGAGTGAAGGTGGCAGGTTCAGCAACTTTGATGGACCGTACAAACCCTCAAAGGATGATGGCTTTAGCACAACTGCGGACTTTGATTCTATTTTTCCTAAAACAAGTCGAAGTCAAAGAGCCAGTATGGGTGCGAGGAATATGAAGGCGCGAGCATCAGATGCAATGCAAAGTGCAAAAGGCCGCATCAACGAATACAGAACGGGAAAGAAAATGGGTGGCGGCGGAAAGAAGAGTTCAGCGCCGGACGACTTTGATACTACGATGTCGTTCGACTCGGTGTTCCCCAAAGCCAGCAGAGGGCAGAGAGCAAAGATGAGTTTGGACATGGCGAAGGGCAGGGCACGTGATATGGCAAACAGTGCCAAGTCCAAATATAAGAAGTACAAGAACGGGAAGAGCGCCAAGGCAGGAATGGCCAGCAACGGTAACACCCGATATGACGCACTTTAAATTGTATGTCATTTTCCGTTGCATTTCTAAAACGATTTTTCTAACAATTTCACTAGGTCGCGGCAGGGGCATCAGGGGCGGGGACAATGATGGTGAGGGAGGAGGAGGGGGCACGGACCCTATGATGATGATGATGCTGGGACAGTCAGCTGCTCAAGGCATTCAGAACGGAATCACGAGTGCCAATGACACCAACGAACGTAATAAAAGAGAGGAGAGAGAAGCGGAGGCGAGGCGACGTGCGAGCTACTACAACTACACTTGAAAAAATAATATATGCGAACAACTAAAACACAACATGATCTGGCGGTGGTGGCTCAACAGTGTGTACATTGTAACACATAGATCAGCTTTCGATTGCGTGAAGATATTGGGTATCTACAGCACATTCGACAGAGCAGCAACCATAGTCGATCGACTCATACAGTTTAGAGAAATTCAAAACAACGAGTGCATTGTGGTGCATAGGACGGTGCTCAATGTAGCAACATATGAAGGACTCAAGGAGAGGTGCCTTGTAGTCAACCAATACGCAACCACATTCAGCAGGGATCGATACGAAAAAGTGTATGGCAAAGTACAAAAGCAAAGCAAAAAGTCAGTGGAACTGTAAGCTATGAATGACTCTGTGGATTTGCTTCCCGGATTCAATCCGGTAACCGACTTACCGGAACACTTCCTAGTTATTATGTATGGACTCCGCCGCAGTGGTAAAACAGTACTGATGAAGTATTTGCTCTCACAAATGGAGGAAAGATTGAAGCACACCGAAATCTACGTGATTTGTTCAACACTCGATGTTAATCCGGATCAGTACGACTTTATTCCGAAATCAGCACAGTTCAGCGATGTCGAAAATTTGGATTATCGTCTGAAACTTATCGTCGATAAACAAAAGGCTGATATGAAAAATTACAGAGAAAAGAAAGGAAAGATTGATTTTAAGAAAAAATACGAGCACGCGAGCGAAGACGAGGCGAGCGAGGACGAGAGTGCAACACCACTCAAACACACAAGCAAATCCCGCGTTGCAGCAAAGCGCGAAATCATAGACTCGGAGCAATACAAGGACTGTGACGTCAAGCCTGTGTTAATCGTGTTAGATGACTGTGTGAATGACAACGCTGTGCGCACGTCTCAATATCTACGTCTACTCGCCATCGGTGGACGACACATCATGATCTCGTGTGTCATTTTGAGTCAGGTGGTTGCAGGGTCAGCGTCAGTACCTCCAGCAGTCAGAACACAAGCCGACACGATCATTGTGGTCGCCAATCCACGGAGTCGTGTAGAGAGAGAGTTAATCGCAGAGCAGTACTTATGCGCGGGAAACGAAAACAATGCCAAACAAATCGGACTCAACCTACTGAGCAAAGTCACTGAAGTAGAACACCGAGCGCTTGTGATCTCGACGTGTGCCCCGAATGCTAGAGCGTATCCAGACTATTGTTTTAAGGTAAAAAGTCCCTTTCCTCCAGTTCCAGAGGGGTGGAAGATGGGGACGGATGAACAGTGGGCATATCAAAGGCGCTCCAAGAAGCCCAAGAGTAAGGAGCTGCCTAACCCGCTAAGGAGGCACGCAGAGTTGCCGATGGACATGAAGAGTGGTGAGTATCTACGAGGACAGGAGGAGGAGTTGTATTGGTAGCAAATAAAAGCTAGCTTTTCTATTAATGATAGTGGTAATGTTGGTAGTAGGACACACTCATCCCACAGAAGTCCTTTCCACACCTCACACACTTTTTCTTCTCTCTCTCCTCATCTCTCTCTCCCCATCTAAATCTAAATCTAAAGACATGTAATATCCCTCGCTTCATTCTAGCTATTCAGGCTGTGAAGCTAATACCTCCAAAGGCAATCGCTGGAGCTTCCTCCTCCTCCTCAGGCTCTGCAGACTCCACAAAGACGACTTGCTTTGGCATCAGGTTAACGTAGTACAGTCCAGGTTCCTTGTCATTGCGTGAAATAGAGATCCAGCATGTCGCCTCCGTGTCAGCGTTTTGTGTGATACCGTCAACCTTGTTTGCCTTTTGAGCTTCGAGATCAACGCAATAGAACTGTGTGATGGTGTTTGCGCTAAAGTTGATAATGGCTTTGGTAGAGTCAAACTTGTCAATGGCGTATGAGAATTTCAACTGGAGGGCTGGCGTGGCGGTAGGACTAGTCTTGAGCTTCTTGTAAGTTGGGGCCTTCTTACCTCCTCCGAGGGCGATGGCATCGGGTTGGGGTACTGCAAGAGCGTCGGCAAGGGCGGGCTTGAGGTGCGACTCACAAAAGGCCGATAAACTCTCAGCGTCCTCCTTAGCAACGGCAAGTCCAATTCGGAGTCTTCCGGAATCGCTTGCGGAGAGGAACTTGACGGTTCCCTTAACGTTGACATTTGGGCATCCCTTGACGTTGACGAACTTTTCTCCGTTGGGTTTGGTAGTGATGAGGGAAGCATCGTAGAGTTGGAGCTCAGTTGGGTTGAGAGTTGCAGGTCGCAGGGGTGTTGGGGAAGCCATCTGGTGTCGTTGAAGGGTTCGCGTTGGGAAGACCACTTGCGCTGTAGCTGGGAAATTGAGTTGTGAGTCAATGGGTCCGGCTCATCGTCGGATGTCATGCCCCACCAACTCATTTTCGGCGGGAAAAGAGAAAACAGAAGGTTGAAGTTGAAGCTGGCAAGCGTCGTAAAGGCGAGGCTTTTGTGCAAACAGAACACTGATGGGTGGGCTCAGCACAACTTCATTTGAATCGAATATAATGCTATGACTATATAAATCACGGCGCGCGAATGGGTGCATGGGATGCTAGCCACGCCGCTCCACACGTCGATCCACATCGCTCAAAAAAGAACAATGAAGCCCTTCCGAGTGTTGTTACAGTGGATACAGAGGAGGAGAGGTGTATGTGTGTCTAATGCATCGACTCGTTTGGGAGGGAACGACTTTGATTGGTCAGTCTCACTTTCCAATTTCCCTTCGAGCTGCAACATGATGCTAAGACTGTCGTCCCCCGTGCTCTCTATGATAGAGTCGTACCTCGGCTCAAGGGACAAGCTAAACCTACGTCTCACCTGCAAGCTGCTCTATGCAGAGCTCCCCCAACATGAGCTCCCCCTCTACCGCCCCCACTTCATGCCAACTTCAACGTTACAGTCCTCCTTTGTTTCAGCCACAGATCAAGTTGTCCCCTCCCCTCTCTTCCTGGAGCGCTTTGGGGCTTCGAAAGTGGTCGAGAACGCTAAGCTCCTACGTTCTTCCCACTCGATCGCCAGGGCCTGTATGAGCTGCAACCACCACCTCCCCCACTCCGCGATCACCTTGCCGACCCTCGCGCATTGCGGTGTGGATCAGCCTATTCTAAAAATGGCTGACGATCACAACTGTTTCCATTCTCTTCCAGCAACTTATCAGAGAGAGCAGAGGGAGGAGTCATACGTCTACCCGATCGATACTGTATTTGCAGTCAACCTCTTACAGTTTAACTGCCCGGATGAATACACCTCCACCGTATTCCTATGCTGCTCCCATAGCTGTTTCAGAACACTGGCTGTAAGGATGTCGTCAGCCCCCACTCCAGTTGCTCTGATTGGTCAAGAAATCATTTTTGTACAAAAATTGGACGACCAAAGGATTGGTGTGGAGCTTAGGTATTTTACGGTCTTTTCACGACATCTTTCACTCCTCGTGGACTATACCTCAACGACCATGATCATTCGAAAGTTTCGTTTCCGAATGGAAAACTTTCACTACCGAGCACCCTCAGGAGGCTACTTCACTTCACTTGATTTCAACACCTTTGCCGAGATCATCCCAAAGGATGTAGAGGCGTGTAGCAGGATGTGGGCATCGCTCACAGAGACCATGGAGGGAGCGCCATCTTCCCATATGGTGCTCAAATCTATGGCTACGGCTGGCTTGAAGACTGAGGGGATGCAGTGGTTTCCTGAAACGCCCATGGAGGCTGAAGAATTCTCGAACTTTCTTGAGCGGTTCAACCACATTGCCACACCACACCCACACCTGTATGTTGAAGAAGGAGAGGAGGGAGGCGACTTGCTTCTGATGGAAATGCAATATTCATTCGCCGCGATCATTTACAACGATGGCATTGACTGGTGTCTCGAGGCTTTTGTGCACAATTTCAATTTTCCCGCCCATCAGAATCGCGCGCTTTTGAGCAACCTGAGAACGAATCTGCAGACGCATTATGAATGCTCCCCGCTGCAGCGCGGTATGGTGGGAGTGCATGGTACCTATCAGCGACTGCGCTTTGAGTTTTTTATTCTGAGCTGTGATGAGGTTAGTGTCATATCAGCTAGCGAATACGAGTATGAGGATTTAATGGATGAGACCACAGAGAGCGAAGTAGATAGTGAGGAGGCATAGACCGAGCCTGACCTCGAACCAGATCAGATGTATGAATAATATAGTTCAGTCATTAAGCATTCGTCTCTCTACTGAGCAAGCCTGCCTACCAACGCAAACGCCAACGACAACTCCGCCAACGATGGCTAACGACCGTCGTACCTACTCCCCCGCACCTCCCTTGCGCATTGATCTGCACACTCGTGAGAATGTGTACACCGGTGTCGCAACAGCCAATCACTATTGGCGCAACGTCCTGCAAACCCGCTTCGACTATTCGCGAGCGCTCAAGGAACTCCTAGCTGATGCGGCCTATGCTCGCGCCCAAGTGCTCGTTGAAGTGCATGGACACGTGGAGAACCCCAACCACAACGACCGCCGTCCCTACATGCAGAAATTCTCAACCCCAGTCCTCTTTGGTCGAGGACAACTCTCACAAGCTCTCGATGCTGCCATCGCAGTGTTCAAAGTGTCGAAAAAAATTACAGACGCTCCAGGCTATGTCTCCTCCGGCAATATCATCGTTCTGACACATACTATCGTCAAGCTTGCCTACACGGAAGAGGGTGAGGGAGGTGGACTCTCTCGCGCTGATATGGTCGAGATCACTGCCGCCAACTCTGAAACCATCATCGCCTCCAACCCACCATCAACTATGACTTACCTTCGCAGAGGCGGCAACGTCTGCTTCTTCCGCTGTGTCTTCTTCGCCCTCGTCAACACTGTCACTAAAAATTGGTTCAAGTCTCTCGGAAATGCTCGCACACTCAAGTCCTCCATCGGTTTGGGCGCTGAAGCTTATGTTCCTGTCAGCAAGGCATTCCAGTTTTGCGATATGCACGGCATCGAGTTAAAACTAAAGATCTACGATGGCACAGCTTTTTCCGATCACGTCTCTCCACGTCACGAGACCATTCGATACAAATACCGCAATATCAAGATCCTGCTGCATATCCCGAACAAGCATTATATGGTATACTTTGCAGGCCAGATCTCTAAGGATCCCAACGCCAAGAGTGGACTGCGCAGCGTCTGCGACCGATGCAACAGTGAGATCAATGTGAAGGATGCTGCCGATCACTACAGAGCTCACGAGATCGCCGACGCCGAGACACGACACTTCCAGGTCGATGAAACCTCGCCCATACGCCAAGACAATGAAGACATCGAGACTTATGGCATACGCTATCGCAACCACTTTGTCAATCTCATGGTTGAATTTATCAACGACAAAGACACCAAGAGCATTCTGTGGTTTGCTGGACCTGGAGGGTGCGGCAAGTCTCACGTGATAAAGGCGTTCATCGAGGAACATGAGGAGCTAGACGTTCTGTGTCTCTCACACACTGGCGTCGCCGCCCAGAACATCGGAGGCCGCACCATCGAGTCGTACCTGTCCTCTCTCAATCGCAAAGACAAATCCGGGATCAAGCTGCCAGATATCCTGATCATTGACGAGATCTCCATGACCTCCATGCGACAATTCGAACGCATCAACGCAGCCTTCTGTGAGCTCAATCCCGAAAACAATTTATTCGGTGGCGTCAAGGTGCTGATCATGGGCGACTTTTCCCAACTCGAGATCATATCCGATGTCAATCAGAAGCAGTATCCGGTGTTACAGTCGCCCATATTCTTGCGATACGTCGTACCTGTACCGATGCTATATGGGTTCAGGTATAAGGACGATCCCGACTTCTACGACTTCCTCTGCCGTATGCGAGAGAACAAGGTGGACTTTGAGTCCTTTGCTGCCCAGCAATGGAACTTTTGTACACGCAATCAACTCGCCGCGGACTTTACACCTGAGGACCGACCTGTCTTTATGGCACGCACCAACGCTGTAGTCAACGACACCGCCAAGCTCATTCAGCAACACGACATCGAACACAGCGGGCGCGCTGTGCATAAGGTCCCACACTTCATCTACGAAGTCTCACTCGCAACCAACGGCGGAGAGGAAGTCCCGCGATCGCTCAAACTCTCCACACTCTTTCAGCGCAAGGTCAAGGCGGCTACCATGAAACGTGTCTACGCCAAGATGTCTACGATCTTCACCAAGGCACTCGTGGAGGAAGCTTCCAAGGCGGTCTGGACACGCGATGGAGATTGTCAGATCAATACGACGCAGCACGAGTTCTATATTGGTCAACGCTTACTTATCACCAAGAATTACTGCGATATGGACCGTGCGCTCATGAACGGGCAGGAAGTCAGCTTCATCTCTGCTGACGAGGACATGCTCACGGTTGCAGACAAGGACGGCAACGAGCGTTCCATCTCCATGATCTGGCGCGGAGCAATCGTGGAGGGAAAAGTCTATATTGCCAAGGGCTTTCCCGTGCAGACAGCTTCAGCGTTTACGGGACACAAAGCACAAGGCAAAACCTTTCAGCGCGCGGCGATCTTCCTTCCCAAGTCTTGCGGTATTCCGACGTCCCATCTCTACTATGTCATGCTCTCGCGGTGTGTGAGCTCACGCAACCTTTACTTCATCTTCGAAGAGTCGATTCAAGGATCTCATCGAGATCTCGTGAGCTATGCCTACGATCGGCTCTTCAGCAGCGGTACACGCAAACCGCTAGTCTGCTATAACAAGATCGCAACTGAAGTCATGGAGTTCTCAAAGCGTGGCGAGCCGATGGCACAGTTTGGTCGCGATCTCGAATATATGGCTCCCGAAGAGCTCTGCATGCGTATGTTTCCTGAAGGCTCCAATCTCAAGTCGTGGCAACCGTCTCTGCCTGCACCGATCGGTCGGCGATGTCAAGACCGTGACAGTTTTCTATTCAACGATATCATAGTCTATGACATCGAGACTGGTGCCGCGGACGATTCGGTCAGACACCCAGACTTCTTTGATGCTGACAACAACTACATTTCATCCTCCAACAAAGCCAGACTCACAATGACGGATTGGATGGTGAGCTTTTACCACATCATTGACGGAGAAGTGGTGCGATATGAAGACTGTGGTATACCTGTTTTCGAAGCATTCGCCAAGTACCAACAGCCTGACGGTCAAGTGATCTTTCATCGTGGAGAGTTCGAAGAAGATCCCAACACGGACAAATGGTGCTCGCAGATGTTCTTCAACTACCTCATGCTCTATGCTAACAACAAGAAGCTGTCGAAAAGGATAGGGAGAAAGGGTATAGCACGCATCGCTACTGTGCCTTGTTACCTTGTGGGATACAACATTGACTCGTTCGACACCAAGTCCATTCTGCAGCGATTCACCGACATGGGTTGGTCCCACGATCTCTTCCCTTACATCATCCCAAACTCTGGCACAGCGATCACACAGCTCCAGATCTGCGCAAACGAGACTTTCACAGCCAAAGATGGAGAGCAGCGTACCGTGAAGACCCCTTTCATTGTAACACACGACGTCTTCAGGCTCTTGGGTTGCATTGGGTCGCTGGATGCGATGCACAAATCCTACGTGCGTGCAGGCTACACGCGCGAACAGTTCTTGGAGCTTGTGAAGACCCAGACACAATCCGAAGAGTTGCAGCAATTGCTTATGACCGCGTACGACATCGGCAAAGGCGATCTACCCCATCTCCTGACGCAGCGCGAAGGCTATAAGGAGACACTGAGCCGAGAAGTCAAGACGTACCAGCTATCGGACTATCTCGAAAAGGATAGGGATGCATTGCAAGATCCGGCAACTCGCACCTACACTTTCTTCGCCAAGTCCAGAGCCTACATGCAACGCGATCTGCTTACGACTCTAGCACTCTACATTGCAGTCAACAAAATGACAATGGATGCTGTCTCCCGATGCTGTCTCGTGCTCAACACCGCACAACAGTTTACTACCTGCAACTTCTTCCACCATTACGACTCCGACCGCAAGAACCACATCAACGTTGATCGCAGCGTGCCTGTGACAGCCTCAAACTTGAACTATTCGGGCGATCGCATCACCTACAAGACGCCTTTCTATCTACTCAATGCGCACGAGAACGCGATGGTAAAGAGCGCGACCTACGGCGGCAAGACTCTACCACGTGTCATCGAGTGGAATCGCAAGCAAGGCGAGGGGGAATACTTACAGCTGGATGAGAGTGGACAGTATGCAGATAGGCTCCAGCGCTGTCAGTACCCTTACGGGCGTCATCACTATTCGGTCTCGGAGACAGTCTGCAGTCTTGTGATGAAGCTCTGGAACGAGACGCTTGGTGATCCTGATCGGCTGCGGTACCCGCGCAACACGAGCTTTCCTTTCATGTTCATTGCCAAGGTCACGATGAAGATGCCAGCGCTCTGCATCGATCCTGGCGTTGCCTTCATCACTGATGGTGGTGAGTTGCAATGGAGTATCGGAGACAAGGATGGCAAGGATGAAGGTGTGCGCACGCAGTACCTGACCAACGTGGATCTCGCGACTAAGATGGCGGAGGGCGCAACACTGCTGGCGGTGACGGAAGTCCTGTTTTGGGAGAAGTTCGGCTTTGTCTTCGAATCCTATCTGCGCACGATCAATACGATCAAATATACCGCCTCTGACACCACACAAAAGAACTGTGCCAAGCTCAGCGCCAACGCCTTTTACGGTGCGACCCTCAAGACAGACCATCATACGATCTTTGCGATTCTCGATCCCAACGACCCTGAAAAGGAAGACTCTGACTGCAAGCGCATCGACTGGAGCGAAGTGCATAACCGCACGATCTTCCCGAATGGCACGATGGGCATTCAAGCCAAGGCGCTCGTTGATCCCAATCATCACGCCTCACGTCCCAACTATTCCGGAGCTTTTGTTTTAAGCCATTCCAAGTACAAGCTGTCTGCGCTCGTGCGCGTGGCTCACGGTCCCAACTTTCTTCCGGTAACCAAGAAGCAAGCCATCGACGGACTGCGCTTTCAGTGTCTATACGGTGACACGGATTCTCTATATCTCCACTCCACCCATCTCCAACGCGTTTTGGACCACGACAGTCGTCAGACCGATCCACTTCAACGGCTCCTTTTTGACCAAATGGGGTCGGGTGACACACCTCTCACCAAGCTGGGTCGCTTCTGTGACGAACCGAGTAACGATTGTGGATGCGGCGACCTTGTGGATTTCAAGGCTGGCGCCTACGGCAAGGTTGTTCGGTTCGCCTCCAATGCGCCCAAGTCCTACACGGTCACCTATGAGTTACCTAACGGAGCCACCAAGTTCAAGTCGCGACTCAAGGGGATCAAGACCAATGGCTCCAGACTCTTTGTGGATGAAAAGTCGACTCTCGATCACCTTAAGCGCGGTCGCGATGTCGCCTTTGACGATAGCACAAACACTGAAGATACTCCGACTCCAACCCCTAGCAAGAAAGCTCGCATCGATAGCCTCCAACACAGCGAGACCGCTCGATGCATCGATCTATTTGATCAGTCTACCACTTCCTACTCCAAGTCGAGCGAGCTCACACACAACGCGATGTATGAGGCAATCACAACTGACGAACTCATTCTGCGCACGCGATGTCAAGGTACACTCAAGAACTTTGGTCTCTTCCCCCAGTCCCACGAGATGGACGTCGGAGCCAGCGGCGAGAGCAAGATGCGAGCGTCCTATGACTATACAGTGGCCAACGTGCAGCGCAATGTCTGCGGCGACATTCTGACACGGCGCAGGCGACTGACATCTGAAGAGATCGCGTTCCTGGGACTCTGTGAGTATGATGCCAATCGCATTTTGGTTCCTTATGGGTACAATTATGATAGGTCTCTCTTCTTACTTCAATAAACTCTTTAGTTTATCCACAGCTTTTCTCACAGGAGTCTTCATATCTTCGATAATATCTCGACGTTTGAAGTTTTTCTTGAGCGATTCAGCTGCTTCTACACGTTCTAGTGTCTCTTTTCTATGCTTTTTGGCTCTCGGGGGCTCGGGTCTCCCAACTTTAGCATCTTTTGGGGCGATTTTGCGACGGTTCGACCCTTTAAACAAATCTTTTAGAGCATTTGAACGTCTGAGACGAGGTGCTTTCTTGGGTTTTGCCCTAGGTTCTCGTCCTTTATGCTTGTGTTCTGGAGCGATGCGCACCATTTTATGATAGACTACTACTTCCTTTGTTATAGGTAACATATTAAAATCCGCTACTTATCATGATTTTGGACGAATAAACGCTTTTCCCATCTCCAACGTGTCAGCTGACGCCCATCTCCAACGTGTCAGCTGACGCCCATCTCCAACGTGTCAGCTGACGCCCATCTGCGTGCCGATTCCGAATGTTTACCCCTTAACCCGTGCAGATTCCAGATCTAACCGTGCAGATTCCGGACAAACATCCAACCTCATCCTGGTTCTACACAGAACAGCAGTGCGGTCTCTTCTTCCCTTCCC
>JACCDT011110086.1_pt1 | contig 19335 bp, 38 predicted proteins | sample 7446291 | NCBI WGS metagenome assembly JACCDT01 (sample SAMN15323446, study PRJNA562643) | freshwater metagenome | isolation source: river surface water | place: USA:Blue River Watershed | collected 2017-08-17 | reverse complement strand
AGAAGTGCAAGTGATGCAAATGGTAGAAGTGCTCAAAATGCTACAACTGTTGTCCCTGTAACTGCTGGTCAATACATTGAAGTTTCTTTATATCAAAATTCGGGTGGAAATTTAACCCCAACAATGGTAAATCTAAGTGTAGAATTGGTACAATAATTTTATGAACTTCCAAGAGATCAGCGTAATACTAGGTTCAATAACAATAATAAGTGCCACTATTGGCGTTTTTATTGCTAACTCAAAAAACAAATTCTTTGAAACTCAAAAGGTAAACTACGAATCTACCATACAGTCATACCAAGATGTGATTGACAGCCTAAAAACAAAGAACGATTTTTATGAAAAAGAGATAAAGGAATTGCGTGTAATGCATACTGAAAATGTGCAACAGATTGGCGAACTCAAAGGCGAGTTGAAATCTTACCGAGAGTTGCCGTTGAAGGAAATAGCAGAAAACCAAAAAGTTATAACTACTGTTCAGCTTCTTATTGCTGAACACTTAAAAGTCGATGGTGTAGATGATCTTATCAAAAAGCTTGCTAAATAGCGTATAATCAAATTGTAATGAAAGGAATAGCATGAGTTTACAAGATTTAGGGATTCAGTTTTACCCAGCTCACCCTTCGAATATGACAGTTGGTAGAGGTGGTACACCTATACGCAAAATTACTGTTCATCATATGGCAGGTACACCTGACACGCTTCGTTATCTTTGGGGTAATGCTGGTCGTAACGGTTCATCTCACTTTGGCGTATTCCCTAACAAGATTGAGCAATATGTTCAGCTTGGCGATACTGCGTGGTGCAATGGTAACTGGAACTCTAACCTTGAAAGTATCACTATTGAAAACTGGGGCGATTGGCGTAACGGCTGGACTAGCCCCGAAACTCTTGCAAACTTGAAGCGATTATTGCGTGAACTCCGCAAAGTTTACCCAACTGCTCAATTGACTTTTCATCAAGATGTATCAGACAAGGTCACTGAATGCCCTGCACAACTCCGAGGGCATGCACAAAGAGTTTGGGACGAGATCACAAACGAGTTTGCACCGCCTATCACTCCTAAACCTACAGCAATTTACCGACAATTCCCTGTTAAAAAAGTCGAGCTCATACGAGATACCAACCTGTGGGATTTCAGTTTTACCGATTGGAACAAAGCTGTTGCCGTTAAGTCATTCCCTAAAGGCTCTGTGATTGATGTAACCGCCGAAGCTACGAACGCTCTAGGTGCAAAATACTACATGACTCCTTATTCATATAACGGTGGTCAAGTACGAGCTACAAATGGATTCAATGTAAAAGACTGTAAAGACTTTGTAGACACTCCTGCACCAAAACCAGTTGACCCACCTGTTACGCCACCACCTGTAACACCCCCAACACCAAAACCACCTGTGGTAGACCCTGCAAAACCAACAAGTTATGATGTTGAACAGGACAAAAAGATTCAATGGCTGACTGATATTGTTAATAAAATACTTGAATTCTTTAAGGGATTAGTAAAATGAGTTTTTGGCAAACAACGCTAGGTATATTCATAAAGAGAATATTTTTCAATACCGTTGCTCAAGCGTCTTTAGTTTTGTATACAGGGTTAGTCAATAATAAAGTTGATTGGCATGCTGTAGGGTACGCTGCTGCCGTTCAGGTCGTGTATGTGATTATGACCACCACAAGAGATTACAAAGACCCAAATATTCCGAACGCAAGCGATCAATTTTAGAGTATAGTAAAAAGGCAACCAAAATAGTTGCTGTGAGGTATTGATACAAAAGCGTCTGTGATGGACGTTTTTGTATTTTGGAGTATATTGAAATTATGGAAATGTCACCAAACCAGTACACCGAACCAGTCAAAAGAATTGACGGTATTAAATATCATATCGCTCAACTTTCTACAGAAGAATTGGAAGGTATTAGAGGACATCTTACTGTAAGGCATTGTCAGATAGTAGGCGATATTGCATTTATAGATGAGGTGATCTTGCAAAGAACACAGATACCTTTACCTATGGAGCAACCCTATGAAGTATAGAATTTTGGCTCATGTACTTACATTTATTGCTGGTGCAATTGCTATGTATACATTCTTGTGGCTACAAGCTGGCTACTCATTGTTAAAGATATTCGGCTGAACGGCTTTGTTTGAGCATGGTATTAGCCGTTTTTGGTGTTTAGACGGTAAATGTACCGACTCAAATATTATTGTGGCTTAGAACGGCTCTGCGAAGGTCGTAATAAATATATAAAAACTATTGACTTACAATTGTCTATCAAGTACAATACAATTGTAATAACGAAAGGAACAGCGATGATTATATTAACTAAAGCTAAAAATATTTTGCGTGATGAGGCAGGTGTACCCTACTCATGGCAAGGCACTGACGAGATCGCAGAGTTTTATTCAATAGAAGATTTTAAGAAATACGTTGATAAAAACAAAGACAAATTAAAAGATTGTGTTGCGTTTTCAGGTAGTGCAAGTGCTGTGACGATCTGCAACAATTATCTAACAAAAGCTTTGAAGCAAAAGAAACTCATTAAATACACGTTGTTAAAACAAGACGGTACGAAAGAATCGCTAGGCGAGCAAGAGGAAATGGACTTTGAAGCGATTAGAGAATTGCTTAGTTGCCACTTTATTGAAATTGTACCTCAAGATTACTACCAAAAAGATTGGGGAAAATGTAAAGTTTACGGTGATGAAGAAGGTCGATTCAACACTGATAATACTCGCAACCCTCATACAAAAGTATTAAAAGACCCACAGGGCAACGATTGGGATTGCGTTGGTAACTTACTTTTAGCACAATACTGATATGAACATAGCAATAAAATTAGCTGGAAAATATGGTGTAATTGATATACCATTGAATTACACTGAATTAAATATAGGTAGTGGACTTATACACTCGTACATTGAAGGCTTAGAACCTCATCAAGTGCCAAAGAGTATGACGTTTATACCTACCTTAAAAGAAACGGTGGTAATTAAAAATAAGGAATACCCTGTTTGGGTGCTTCTCGAATTGAAAGGAAATTGATGAAAATATCAACAATTCAACTACCAATTGAAACAATAGAAACTTTGCGTAAATTAGCAAAGCGTGAAGATCGTTCAATGGCTAGCTACATACGGATTTTGATTGCTGAAAAAGCAAAAGAAGTCGGCATAGAGTAGTTGGCTTAAAGCATTGATCGGCGTATGATTAACATAAGGTTGTGACGACCTGATAATAAAAAATAGCCAGTGGAGGGTAAACTGACTATTCTTTGGTGACGACTGATAACAATAGTTATTATAGCAATTGCCAACTGAATATCAACCTCTACGGAACAGCGAGGGTATATGATAGTCAGAAATTCACCAAACAAAAACTACACAATAATTCGTAACGAAGTTTTAATGCGTACAGACATGTCATTGAAGGCAAAAGGTTTGTACGCATTTTTAATGTCAAAACCTGACGGCTGGCAAACATCGGTTATGGGGCTTGTATCGCAACTGCAAGAAGGCAAAGACGCTATTATGGGTGCTTTAGCTGAACTTGGCGAGCATGGTTATTACAAAAAAGAGCGTACACGATTAGCAAATGGCACGTTTGTTTACTCTGATTATGTGTACGATCAACCGTGTACGGACGAACCGTATGCGGAAAACCCGCATGCGGAAAACCCGCCACAAGTAAATACTGATAAAGTAACAACTGACAAAGTAAAAACTGAATTAAAAACTATAGACCAAGAGGCTTTACGACTTGCTTTGCTGTTGAATACAAAAGTCAGTGAACACTATTCGTTTATAAAAGCTGATGAAAAAACGATTGACCGTTGGGCGTTAGACATTGAACGCATACACCGCATTGATAAATACTCGTATGACTTAATTCAAGGCGTTATTGAATGGGCTCAAAATGATTCGTTTTGGCGTCAAAATATTAGATCGGGTGACAAGCTTAGAAAACAATTTACTAACTTGTTGATACGCATAAAAGAACAGAACAAAAATGTTGAGGTAATATCGTGAACAAGTATGTAATTATGGTTAGCTCAATGGGCGATATGTGGCTTGAAACGCCAGTCGCAAACAAGCTTGCAAGAGCCATGCAAAACAATACTGCAAAGTTTGTGACGCTTAACGGCAATATGATTGCGATAAATTCTATTCGTGGACTGCTTACACCCGAAGCTTATAAAGCTATGGCTAGTACCAGAAAACAAAACTGGGTATGTCGTTGGGGCAGTGTTCACCAACCAGCTGATAATTGTCAGTGTCAACCGCAGTTGCCGAACTTAGATCAAAAAGCACTCAAAGAACATGAGCCAACAGAAGATGAAAAATTGCGTGGTCAGGCGGTGCTTGAATATATGCGACAAAACAAGCGTGATCTGAAAGCTATGACAAACAAAAAGAAACGAGAGGAGTTTGTAAAACAGTGGATAACTCAATATAAAAACAATAGAAAAACACTTGACAAGCAATAAGCTAGGGAGTACACTGTACTTATGGTTATTAAAAAGAAAGGAGCAGAAATGCAAGCCACATATATAGCAGTAGTTTTAACAATTAGGGGGATTGATCTATGAGTGTTCAGAAGTCAGTTATTGAAGAAATTGAACTTGAATCAGGCGTGACTATGTACGTTCAAATAAATAACAATCGAGCTTCAATCAGTGCCGAAGTTGGCGACATACAAAGTGTTGTATGGCTCACGATTGAGGAGCTTGAAAAGTTGCGTAAAACAATATCAACCGCATTGGTACAGGCAAAATAATGCAAGGCGATATATTTAATCAAGACAGCGAGTTGCGAAAAAAGTTTGAGCAATTTCACAAAGACAACCCAAAAGTCTATCGTGAATTAGTAAGCCTAGCTCACCAAGCTAAAGAACGAGGACGGTCAAAAATTGGTATGCGTATGCTTTACGAAGTTGTTCGTTGGAATAGATACCTGCGTACTACCGACAAAGATTACAAATTGAACAATGATTACTGTGCTTTTTATGCACGAAAGATCGTTGATGACTACCCTGAGCTTGAAGGATTATTTGAGCTTAGAAACTTGAAGCGAGGTTAATATGTACGAAGTTGTGAAGTTCACACAAAAGGGAAAGCAGACAGTAATTCGGATTGGACTTACTGAAAAAGAAGCACAGAAAATTTGCCAAGACCCCGAAACATCATCAATGACTGCACGAAAGCCAAAGGGTTGTGATGGTGATGAAAAACAAATACGCCGTTGGCACGAATTAAACAAACATTTGTTTTATGGTTACAGAAGTTACTAAAAAATTGTCAACATTAGAGGGTAAAATGTCACACAATCATTACGCAAGAAACACAAGATTATCAGGTGAAAAATTAGTCAACAAAACTTACACCCATAAAGTAAACAGATGCCTATTTTGTGCTTGTGAGATATTAGTTGTTGCTAGGCAAAAAAAGCCTTCAAAAATATGTAAAGATTGCAAAGAAAAATACACGACTGAACAAATAAAAGCGAAGTATAAAGAATCGTATATTCACAGACGAGAACAGCAAAAGGCTAAATATAGTTTGAACGTACCGAGCGAACAACGGTTTATATTCAATTCACCATTTCGTAGTGGGGCTGGCGAACAGCGAGTTCCAGCCCCTAGTAATGATAAAGCATTAGATGACAAGTTGTAAGCTTGACATGGTAATGGCTTATTGCTAAAATTAAATAGTAGAAAGGAATAGCGATGAACAGCGATCAACCAAAAGAGGTAGCAACTACCACAAAAGACAAAGATTTAGTATCAATATTGGCGGAGCTTGCACCCGAAGGAGTAGATGGGCGAGCCTTAGTCAAATTGATTAAAAGCCAAATGTTGGCTAGTAAAAAGTCAGAACCTACAAATGAGGAACTGATGTACTTTATGACTGTATGCAATCAGTCTGGGCTCAACCCTATGCGTAACGAGATTTACGGCATATATCGAGGTGGCAAGCTCACAATTCAATCATCTATTGACGGCTTACGAGCCGTTGCTGAACGATCAGGCAAGTTTGCTGGTAGTGATGAGCCAGAATTCAAATATGGTGAACAGGGCGAGCTTGTGAGTGCCACAGTAACGGTTAAAAAAGTAATTGACGGCGTGGTAATACCTACCACTAGAACAGCATTGTGGACTGAGTATTACTCAAATTCTTCAACTAACCCGATAGTAAAGAAAATGCCTACTGTAATGTTGGCAAAATGTGCTGAGGCTCAAGCGTTGAGGGCAGCTTTCCCTAACACTGGTCAGATTTACACCGAAGAAGAAATGATACAGGCTGAAACAGTCACGCCTATTAAGGCTGATACTAAAGACGTAAAGAGTGCAATTGCAGAAGCAAAAGCTAACTTACTTGGGGAAGGTGCAAAAGATGAAGCTAACAATTGATACTGATGAAATTATCAAGCTAAAACAAGAGGGCAAAAAGTTTTTACTTGAGCCTGAAAGTGAAGAAGCGATTGTAAAGTTGCTAAAAATTCAAGAAGATATTGCACTTGCTATTAGTGAAATGAAAGAAGCAGTTGTTGAAAAGGGTCTTGAACTGTCACCAGACTTTACTGGTGTTCGTGGTGATCGAGTTCGTGTAATGTACCGTTACTATGGCTCACCTTACAAGCTTGATAGCACAATGCTAAACAGTATTGATGAACGCTTTTATACAAAGTCTGTCAGATACTCACCTAACTCAAAAGAAGTTGATAAATTTGCGAAGGAAGCAAAGAAACTACCACTAGGAATTGTGCCAAACGTAGATCGTGCTAAACAAGTATCAGTTACTCTAATCGGTGGTGCTCAAGATGAATAATGGCAAACTTCGATTGAGCCACTCAATTATGTGGCTATGGCAAAAAGGCGACTACCAAGGGGCTATTGACGCCCTGCAGGGTCGTTGGCGAGAACCTAACCAGTACATGATTGACGGCTCTAAATATCATAAAGAGTGGGAAAATGAGATCAATGAAACAGGTAAAATGCCAGCTATCTTTGGTGGCAAAGAATTAACGAACCCTCAAACTGAAATCAAGATCGTAAAGCAAGTTAATGCTTGGCTTGAAATAGTTGGGGTGCTTGATCTTCTTGATCTGCCTGTTGGGTACGACTGGAAAACTGGTAGCGGAACGGCTGCCGATAGTGCAAGAGGATTCCAGCACAAAGTCTACAAGGTGCTAGTGCCAGAAATGACCAGATTCGAGTACCATGCTTTCAATCAATACACAAACACGAAAACCGTTGAAGTTGTTCATCTAACAGATCGAACTTACGATGACGGTTTGGAAATAATAATAACGATTGCTTGTGATATTCGAGCAACATTAGAACAGGAAGGGTTAATGTAATGGCGAAAAACCGCAAATTCAAAAACGTGTATCAAATAACTGTGTCGGGGATTACGACAAATGGCTTTGTTTCTGAGCTTATTCACAAGTTTATTAAAACTTTTGCAACGTCAATAGGTGTTGGCTATCAACAAGTAAAGGTCGAGTTTGATGTCGTTGAAACCTCTGGCGATTACGATGCAAAAAAAGAAATAAATAACGCAGATTAGGAGTTATGAGTATGTCACTATTAAGTGTTGAAGTTGAAGTAAATGTTGATCCCGAAGATGTTTTGCACCAGTTAGATGTTGAAGATGTGATCGAGTATTACACTCAAGATACAATTTTAGATGAAATCGGCAAAGACAAAGTTATGGAATATTTTGATCTAACAGAAAAAAAGGAGCAAAAATAATGGCTGGGACAAAAAGTATGCTATAATAGTTCCATGACATACATACAACTATCAGGAAACAATGGTCTCGGTAAGCGAACACTTGTCGATGACAGTACATTAAAACAATATGGACACTTAACTTGGCACTTATCAGACACTGGTTACGCGGTTAGACGCAACAAGAGCGAAGGTGGCACAGTTAGACTACATAGACTGGTTGTTGATGCACCAGAAGGCATGGTCGTAGACCATCTTAACGGTGACAAGCTCGATAATCGAGCGAGCAATTTACGAGTATGTACTCAGGCACAAAATGCTCGTAACCGCAAAGACACTGTCGGTATATGTTTTGATAAATCAAGGAGTAAGTGGATAGTCAGGCATCGCAGTCAGTTTTATGGACGCTACGGCACAGAACAAGAAGCTAAGAGAGCGTATCAGCTTGCGAAAAGCGGCGTACCGTATCAGAAAAAAGAGCGTAGGCAGATGTATCATCTACCAGTAGGCGTTTTCAAGAATAGAAGTAACAAAGGATACCAAGCAAAAGTCCAAATTAACGGTGAACGAGTTTACTTGGGAACATTCGCCACAATAGAGGAAGCCAGGAAAGCTTACCTTGACAGAAAGAGAGGATAGTTATATCGCAGGAAATGCACTTGGAGGGCAAAAGGCTCGTGATACTAACATTAAAAAATATGGTAAAGACTTCTACCGCCGTATTGGTGCTATTGGCGGTAAAAAGGGTCGCACTGGTGGCTTCTTTGCTAACCGAGAATTAGCAAGAATTGCTGGTGCAAAGGGCGGTAAAATAAGTAGAAGGACAAAGGCATTAGTATGAGTATGAAACCTGCATTTGATATTGTTGTGGCTGAAAATTATCAACACAACGGCGAAGAAAAAACACGTTGGCATAATATTGGCACGATGTTTGCCGATAAAGAAACAGGCAAAATGTCGATCAAGTTTGTAAACCTAGTCAATATACCGCTTATTAAAGCTGACGGTTGGGCAAACGTATTTGTCAAAAAGCCCAGAGAGAACGCTATAGATAGTGCAAAACAAGCAGACGTTGACGGCGTTGAAAATGACGAGCCGATAAACCTTGACGATATACCATTTTAAGGGGCTGATATGAAAGACAACAATAATAAAGCTTTGCCATATGTACGAGCTCACACAACTCACTATGCTTGTGATGAACGTATCGCAATCTATGGTAGCAAGACTGTCGGTTGTTGTTGCGTGGGGCATAACTGTTCGAGTATGCCCCCTATACCTGAACTTGCAGATCGCATGTTGAGGGGTAATGAACGTAATTTAAGAAAGCGAAGTTATGGCAAATGAAAGAGATAGAACACCTGTCAAGAAACGTGGTGCAGCACTTTGGACGCCTGAGCAACGCAGTGAGTTTGGGCGTAAGGGCGGTATGGCAAAAGTCAAAAAAGGCTTGGCAAAATTACCAAAAGAAAAAGTCCAAGAGATCACTTCTCAAGGCGGTAGAGCGAGGCAATTCAGGCGTAGGGTCAAAGAAACAATCACCGCTTCGGAAATACAATCTAAGGTACGAGGAGATTAAACCAAAATGGCGTGGGAAACGATGAAATTCTCTTGGGCAGCATTTGGGCTGTTTGGGCTGGTTTTACCTGCTTTGTCAGTTGCTTGTTTGGTCGCAGCGTACAGATTAGAGCGAAAAAGCTATAAGTACAATTTAAGGAAAACTAAAAAATGAAACTGCCTGATTCGTTTAGAAGTGATCGCATGGAGCGAAAATATCAAGAAGCGAAGAAGCATGGAAAATTAGTTGGGATCGAGAACGAGCCGAGATTGTATGACGGCAAATATTGGTTTGTGATATTGAACAGTTACGCTTGGGACGAAATAACAGACGATTATCATTTGGTCTTAGTGTTGAAACGCAAAGTTAGTAGTGAAGCTGATCTAACGGCAAACGAAATAAAAGAAAAAGCGTACATCTGGGAAGATCAATACTCAAAAGATTATTCGCATTTGGTGCTGGGCTCAACTTACTACCGAAGCATAAAAGATCACATACATTACCACATGATTAAGCAAAAGGCACGTTATGATCGGGAAGCGTAAACACATACGAATGAAATTACGAAGCGGTAATAACAACCCTAAAAAGCTAGCTAGTTGTGACGGTAAAATTCGCTATACAAAAGAACAAGCACACAAAGCAGCAGAAGAAAAGCCTAGTTTTGTCAAAGCGTACAAGTGCAAATTTTGTAGTTACTATCACATAGGAAGGAAAAGTTAATGTTTGGAGTTACTAAATACACCGAAGATCAATACAAAAAAGATATTGTTTTTGCAATAGTTAATTTTACGGTTGCTTTGTTAGCCATGATAATTACTAAACTTTTACTCATTGGGATTATCGGCTTGATATTCTTGTGGCTCAATATCAAAGTTGCTAAAAAAGGTTTGCTGTTAAACATGAAGATTGAACGAGATATATTGCTCACAATACGAAACGATGGTGCTGGAGCATTGCGTACAAAGCTTGCTAGAGCCGATGAATGGGCGGAAAATGCGTTTGGTGCAAATGGTTATGTGAAAAGAAGCTACGCAAACAAGCTTCGTGTAATGGCTGATGAACTATTGGAAAGAACAAATGAGTTGGGGAAAAATTAAAATTGATAAAGCTGATAAGCTTTTTAGTATTTGGATTCGATTGAGAGATCGAGAGTGCCGAAGGTGTCATTCAAAGGTACGATTTAATGCAAATGGCTTGCCAGTATCACATCAAAATAGCCACTTCAAGGGTCGCAGAAAAGAAAGTACAAGGTTTATGCCTGAAAATTGCGACACGCTTTGTACAGGCTGCCATGGCTGGTTTACCGAGAACCCTATTCAGCATGAAAAATGGCAACGTGAAACAAAAGGTGACAAGGTTGTAGATCAGGTCACATATTGGTCAAACCTTTACAAGAAAAAAGACCGAGAAGCCGAAGCTATATATTGGCGTGAACGTATCAAGCAAGATTACCCAGACGTTACTGGCTACTGATACAATATATAATCTATTGAAAAACTATTGACAAACACTTGGAAAAGGTGTACACTGTATATATGGTTGAAAAAGAAAGGACAAAAACCATGAAAACAAAAATATTCACAATTAGGAACTTTCAAACTCCTAACAAAGTTGTGTTCAAAAACATTAAATAGCAAAAAGAGGTGGAAGAAATGCGCTACGTTTTCAATAAATCAATGCCGGTAAAGTCTAGCCGGGTACTACAGTTCCTTGCAATATCTGGCTGGGTTCTGTTTATCCTGACAATTTTAAGTTGCTACGTCGCTCAGAAATACGGATCACAATTATGGTAAAAGAGGGAAAATGGTACGAGCATGAGCGCCGTGCAGTCTATAAAGAAATTATGCAACCAATCGGGCTAGGCGATAGCTATGACTTGGCCAATCCCGAAGTAGTGGACGAAATGATGAATTCATACACTGGCGCTCAAATTGTTTTGGCGATACGCTGGAAGCGGTTTGTTAAGGCTTTAATTCAATCAATTAAATTCAAACGTAAAGGGGTTAGGGTCGAGACCGCCAAAGGCAGCAATAAGTTTAAAAAATGGAGAAACAAATGAGCGATGTACACATGACCGACGACGCCGAAAAGCGCGACGAACGCAAGCAACCGGCAAAATTTACTAACCGGAAAATGCGCCGTAAAAATGCAAAGGTAGCCAAGCTATTTTCCATTAAAGATCGTGGAGTTTGGCGCGAGGCCAACAAGTACATGAAGGGTGAGAAGTGAGCAACTCAAAGAGTGAAGATACATGCGACTGCCTATGCCACAATCCTGACGCCTTAAAGTGGGGATGTGAACACTGTGCAATGCCTCCCCAATATACAACCATCCAAGACGTAGTAAACGGCACCCCTAAAGGCCAGGAAGCTGTACAAAAAGCCATAGATGATTCTATTAAGGTTCAGAACGAAATGTCCAAGGAAGCCCAAGCTCAAGAAGCTGAACGCCAAGCACAATTAGCAGAAGAACAGGCTCAAGCTCGTGCTGAAACACCTGACGCTGACGATGATCGAAAATATCAGATCGGTGAAAAAATAAATGATCGTGAAGTGGTGGCTGTTTCATATACCGAAAATGAGGGCGTAAGAAGTAATTACACCTACCAGCTAGACGATGATTCGATAGTCGAAGAAAAAGACATATAAAAAACTATTCAATTGCTTTATACTTGATAAAAGGTAGAACAGCAATATGAACAGCGATTTCAAATTACGAGAATATATTGATAAGGTACGGTGGAAAAAGACCACCTATTCAATGCCACATGAGTATACTTGTAGCGATTGGAAGCCTCAATTCAGAAGTGAGTTTGAGGCTTTTGTTGGTTTAATACGGCGTGAAGGCTACATTAAAAGTTACAGAGGTAGGCAGTACGTTTGTTACGATATTGACGGTTATTATTACTGGACAATGGGCGATCCGATGAGGGAAACAATTATAATTAACAGGGCATTGATAGGATAAATATATGTTAGAACACGCATACGACAAATTAGCAAGGAATTATGACGATCTGTACAGTGAACCAACTGACTTAAAAGAAGATGAAGAATTATTTGCACTTATCAAGACTTTCCAAAAAGGCAAGACGCTAGACATCGGAGCTGGTACAGGATTGTTGTTAGATAATATCGACATACCTGTTGAGCAGTATTTTGGAATTGACCCTAGCCGAGAAATGCTGGCAAAATTAGACAAAAAACACCCGAACCGCAAGATCATGGAAGCTACCGCAGAATACTTTTATGGCTTGATCGGTGACTTTGATACAGTTTTGGCACTATATGGGACGGCTTCGTACATTGATCTTAACCACTTACATAACATTAAAAACATGTTGTCAAAAGACGGCAAGTTATTTTTGATGTTTTATAAGCCAAAATACTACCCTAGATTTTATAAGAACAAACACAAAAAGAAGCTGGACGCAAACCGTAACTATGCAGTAATTCACCGAGAATTTGACCACGTTTATGATTGGGCGAACTATGTTATTGCCACAAACTTTGTGATTGATGAATGGGAAGCGAGCAAGTACAAATGAGATTATATAATTCACAAAATGTTTATGACGCAGCTTTGGAACGTATCAACTTTCTGTTTGATGAATTTCCAAACGTAGTTGTCGGATTCTCAAGTGGTAAAGATAGCGTTGTGGTGCTCAATCTTGCCTTACAAGTAGCCACAGAACGCAACAGGCTACCGCTAAAAGTGATGTTTTTAGACCAAGAATTAGAATGGGAAGCCACAATTGATCTTGTTAAAAAGGTGATGTATTCACCAGTGATCGACCCTATGTGGTTGCAGATACCGTTCAAGTTGTTTAATGCTACGTCTGGCGAAGAACAATGGTTGCACGTTTGGGGCGAAGGCGAAGAATTGCTAAGATTAAAACATATCACTGGATTTAGCAAGCTGTTCAAAGACGTAAAATATAGCAAGAGTTGGCAGACTGATAAAATGGTGAGAATCAAAAAAGACTATATGGAGCATAACGATGAGCAAAGTAATTAAAAAAACCTACAAGACCGTAAAGCTAGATCAAATCAAGCCTTATTGGCGTAACCCTCGTATCATTGATGAAGCTGTACAAATGGTCAAAAAGTCGCTTGAGGCGTATGGTTACATCAACCCTATCATCGTAGACAAAGGCATGGTAATTATTGCTGGTCATACACGCTACAAAGCACTCAAAGAGTTAGGCTACGAAGAAGTCGAAGTGATGATCGCTGAAATGTCAGGGCGTGAAGCCAAAGAGTACCGTATCATTGATAACAAATCAGCCGAGTTCGCAGTTTGGTCAGATGAACTCATACCTGAATTAAAAGAGTTCCGTAACCCAGAGTTAGTTGCAGACTTTTTCCCAGACTTAGCACAAGACTTTCCTGAGTTAATGGTGCCTCACGAAGTAACACAAGCGTCAATTGACAAAAAAGAAAAAGAATTGAATAGTCACTTTGACAAAGAGAACGAAAACCGCATGGCACAAATGCTAAAATTAGTATGTCCTGATTGTGCTCACGAATACTATATGAGCCGTCATGACGTATTGAGTAACCCAAGCATGGAAGCAGACGATGAGTAGCAAACCAACAGGAAACCCAGAAGGCAGACCGCCCATTTTTGACGGTGAAGCTGATGACGCCATTATCGCAAAACTAGAGCAAGCATTTGCATACGATTGTACGGTGCTAGAAGCCTGTTCATATGCGAATATTAGCAAGGACACATTCTATCGTTATGTAAAAGCTCACCCAGAGTTTGGCGACAGAATTGCACAGTTGCGTGAAATGCCAGTGTTGGCAGCTAGACAAACAGTTGTTACAGCATTGAAACACAACCCTGATTTAGCATTGAAGTACCTAGAGCGTAAGAAGCGGAAAGAGTTTGCAACACGGACTGAGCAAGAGCAAAAGCAAGTGTCTGAGTTTGATAACTTGGACGACAACGAACTAGAGAAGATCATCAATGCCACTAACCCACAAGCCAACAATTGAGGAATTAAAAGCTCGCATAGAATGGGCTAAACGCCAGTGTCGTAAAGACGGTGGTTTTACTTGGTTTGTTCATAACGTATTCAGTGCTGGCTTTGTGAAGTTTATTGACGGTGAATATATCACTGATGTTTGTGAACGTATGGAAGCCAACAGTTGGACAATGGACGTTACGGCTAGAGATCACTTCAAAAGCACAAGGCTGTACGCCGAAGTAATGTTTGACATCTTTAGTTGTGAACACGATCTTGAAGCACATTATTTTTCGTACATCTCAACAATGAGTCGCTATCACCAAGAGAAGATCAAACAGTTGGTATCAAACAACCCCTTTTTTACTGGAATAGTTGACCTCAACCCTATGAGTAATAGCATTATCGACTACCACAATGGCAAGGCAAGATATAAGTGTACGCCAGAGGGATTGCTATCGTTTAAGCGTGGTATTCACGCTGACCGTATTTATGTAGATGACCCCTTGAAAGACCCTGAGAATAAGCTTGCACCATTGGTAATTCACAAGATCAACAAAGCAATTAAGACCGAGCTGTACCCTATGGTAAACAAAGGTGGAAAGTGTCGTATTGTCGGTACTCCTCAGACCAACGATGACTTTTTCTTTGACGATGAACTAGGCAAAAAGTTTACAGTCACAATCTTGGACGCTATGAAAGATGAGCCGAACAAGATCAGCCTATGGCCAGAGTGGAAAACATTTGAGGAGCTTGAAGAAATACGAAACACCATTGGCGAGCGTACCTTCAACCAAGAGTACCGAGCTACACCAGCTTATTCAGAAGATAGCTTTATTAGTCGCAAGGTGTTAATGCCATTGGTCAACCCCGAACTTGAGAACCTGAAACAATACACTGGACGTAATGACGTTGTGGCTGGCTACGATATTGGTAAACACGCTCACCCTGCACACTTCGCAGTCTTTGAGCGAATTATCAACAATAAGGAAATACGCTACAAGCAGATTCTAAGCAAATGGCTGGACAACTGGGACTACATCGACCAGATCGAATACCTTATTGAAGCCATAAAGATGTATAAAATTAGCGTACTGCGGTATGATAACACCAGAGGCGAATTTGAAGGCTTTGTCGAACAGCGGAAAGTACCTAACCAAATGAAACCCATAAACTTTACAATGAAAACTAAAAACGCCATGTCGGTAAACCTAGACAGTATAACGACATCGGGAAGGGTCGAGCTTATAAATGACAAGCGACAAATTGACCAGATACTCTCAGTCACCTCTGATCTGCAAGCGTTTGAAACACCAGAAGGGCATGGCGATAGCTTTTGGTCAATCTGTATGGCACTTTATGATAACGAAAGACAACCGAATATACGCTGGTTGTAGTAAAATGAGGGTAATATGGGTGTAATAGATAACTTACGAAAATCAATAGCTGGAAACACTAAAAGAAAGTCGTTTGCTGGTATGTTGGGCTCAAGCCTTAACTTTAGCTCACGACTTACAGATCAAAAGCAACAAATACAAGCATACCGAGATTGGGTGTATGCCGCTGCACGAGCAATTGCAGAAGATGTTGCTACAATAGATTTTGAGCTGTATGTCAATAGGACAGGTGCAAAGTCTGGTATCATCTCACAGCGTTTGTATTCTGAGCGTGGTGTAAAAGACTTACGCAAAAAGATCGTTACTACTAAAAAGGGTAGTAAAAAACCTGCACTTGAGGAAATTGAAAACCACATCTTGCTTGATCTTCTCTATCACCCTAACCCATTTATAACCAAAGATGAGTTTGTGGAAATGACTGTACTGCACATGGAGCTTGCAGGTGAGGCGTTTTGGTACGTTATTCGCAACGGTGCTGGTGTACCGATTGAGCTATGGCCATTGATGCCTTATTTGGTACAGATTAAAAAGTCTGCTACAAAGTTCATTGAGAGTTACGTTTACATCACGCCTAGCGGTAAACCTATGGTGATTGAGCCTGACGACATTATTCACCACAAGTATATGAACCCGAACGATCTCTATCGTGGTATGTCGGTTGTACAAGCAGCTGCACGAGCTATTGATACAGATAGCCACGCTGCCGATTGGAATAGAAACTTCTTTTACAATAGTGCAGTGCCAGACTTGGTATTGGAAGCTGACGGTACGCTTTCAGATGAAACATTTGAACGATTGAAAAACGAATGGGACGGCAAATACGCTGGTACAGACAATTCACACAAAACAGCTATTCTTGAGGAAGGCTTAAAAGTAAACGTACTTGGACTTGCTCAAAGAGATATGGAGTTTTTGGAAGGTCGGAAATTCAACCGAGATCAGATACTTGCGTTGTTTAGGGTATCTGGTGCAATCTTGGGTATTCAAGAGAATAGCAACCGAGCTACAGCCGAGAGTGCCGAGTATGTATTTGCAAAGCGTGTTATTAAACCAAAAATGATGCGTTTGACTAACCGTATTACAGAAGATTTGGCTTCACAGTTTGATGAGAAGTTGGTATTAGGATTTTGCGACCCTGTACCAGAGGATAAAGAATATATACTCAAGTCTAAAACAGCTTCACTCAACAGTTGGAAAACGATCAATGAAGTTCGTGCTGAGGACGGTGATGACCCAATTGACGGTGGCGAAACACTATATATGCCTATCAACCTAGCACCATTGGGAGCACCTGAACCGCCAAAAGAAGAACCACCAGAAGATACAGGCGATGAACCGCCTACCGAGGAAAGCAAACTCATCATCGAGCAAAACCAACAAATTCTTCGGGAAGTCGAGGGATTAAAAAAAAAAGGATTATACAAAAGCCACGATGAGCGAGAACAGATTGGCGAAGCTTTCAATCAAGTTGTAGTCAAGATTGCTATGGGTTACGAAGTGCTGTTTCTTCGTACAACCCGAAGCTTATTCGACAAACAAAAGAAAGTAGTTTTACGCAACTTTAAGAAGCGTTACAACGCCGAAAAAGGTATGCGACCAACAGTTGCCAAAGCAATTGATTTAGTTGATCTGATCGAAACAGACAAGGCTAGAGAGGCGTTTTATAAGGGGCTTACGCCATTGATGAGGGCAACCGTAAAAGACGTTGGTAGCGAGTCATTGTTGCTAGTTGGTTCATCTGGCTTTGATATAGATGACCCGAACGTGGTCAAATTCTTTGAAACTAGGGGTAATCGTATTGCCACTGACATTAACGCCGAAACCGATAAGCAATTACGCAAGTCGCTTAGTGAAGGTATTAACGCTGGTGAAAGTATTGACGATCTGACCGCTAGGATTGAGGACATTTACGGAGCTGCTGCTGGCTACCGAGCAGAGCGTATTGCACGATCTGAAATGATTAAGGCGAGTGGATTTGCTCAAGATGAAGCATGGCAACAGTCAGGCGTAGTTGAAGCCAAAGAGTGGTTTACAGCAAAAGATGAGCGAGTATGCGAGTTTTGCGGTGATATGGACGGTAAGATCGTTGAGCTAGGCGACAACTATTTTGATAAAGGTGATGTTATGAGCGTTGCAGGTAAAGACTTGCAACTCGATTATTGGGACATCGACACGCCGCCATTACACGCTAGTTGCCGTTGCACATTACTACCTGTATTGAAAGACTTCGGGGCTGAGGATTTGAGCATAGCAAACAACCCTATTGTGTATCATGGTGAGGACGGTGGACACTTTGGGGGCGAGCCTATGCTTGGTAACGCATATTATGTTAGTAGGACAAAAGAAACTGCCGAGATATTTGGTGATGTTAGCTCAATGCGACTACCAGTACCGTTAAGCAAGATTTATACAGTACGGACGGACGCTGAACTAGAGCAATTGCAACTGAACGCTTTGAAGAAATACCCTAAACTTGGGCTAGGTGAAGCCATACCAAAGTATGTAAAGAGCCTTGGTTATGAAGCTGCCGAAGTTATAGAGAGCGTTGACCCTCTGGGCGGTATCGCATTGTATCTGAGTAAACACATTCCAAAGGGGTAATATGGACAATAAGAATTTTCTAGGTAAAAAGCTGAACGCAATCTGGCAGGAAATGCGAGCTTTGCCTAGTTTGTTTGAAAAACTATTTGAACAGCAAGAAAAAACAGCCAAAAAGGTAGATGAGAGCAGAGAAGATTTTACAAAAGCTGTAAAAGAGTTTGCTGCTATAGTAGCTGACTCAAACAATGGTGAAAAAACTGTTGTCGGTACAGTCAAGATAGATCAATTGTATGAAGAAATTGAACGTGCATTAAAAGAAACAGCCACAGAGCCGTTTGTGCTTGATTATGAGGAGCTTTCAAAGCTGTTTGATAAGAACACGCCACTTAGCGAAATAAAGCTGTCAAACGTACAGGAAATTGCTCAAGCGTTGAAAGAAGCTTTGCCAGAGACCCCTGCAGAATTCAAGTTTGAAGATAAGCCTATTGAAATATTTGGTAAAGCTTTGGTTAAGATTGAGGGCAACTCCGCTAACAACCCTGTATTCGTACAATTATCTGACGGCAAAAACCCGATTGACCTAAAAGAGATATTTAGAGTTAGCTTATCAGTACCAGCTGGCGGTGGTGGCGGTGGCGAAGCAGTCGCTTCAAGCCCAACTGCTGTATATGGCTATTGTGCAAAGAGCGAAACTGCTACTTATCAGTATTTATTTTATGAAGATAAAGATGAAAACTGGTACATCTTGCGTAGAAATCTGACAACAGAAGTAGTAGATTATGGAAAAGGCATAGGCGGTTATCAGTCGGTTTACACTAGCCCAACAACAGCCCCTAGCCCTGCCCCAACATACGATACTTATGGTGCAACTTTCTAATTGTGGTAATATTTAAGTAAGGAGTAAAAAATGAGTAAATCAAACGCAACGGAACAAGATTATCTGAACTTTGTCTTGAACGGTGTAGCTATGCCTAACTACGGTGCAAACCTATCTTTGGCTTTTCACACAGCAGACTCAGGTACGGCTACCTCAGCCTCTCTCTGGACAATTACTAAGGTAGACAAGACCACTAGCCCTGTAGTTATTACACATACAGGTAATACGGCTGTTTGGGACAACAGAGTTAGTGGAAGT
>JACCDT010085641.1_pt1 | contig 19349 bp, 33 predicted proteins | sample 7446291 | NCBI WGS metagenome assembly JACCDT01 (sample SAMN15323446, study PRJNA562643) | freshwater metagenome | isolation source: river surface water | place: USA:Blue River Watershed | collected 2017-08-17 | reverse complement strand
GCGACTACTTCATGATAATCTCTTTCATTTAATGGTAAAAGATATGGATAATATTTATTAGCGGATGCCTTATTGATAAACAAAGGTCTCATTTGCTCTAATTGAAAATCTTCTCTTAATACTATACCAGCTTCTTCTTCAAGCTCTCTTATAAGTGCTTTATCTGGAGTTTCACCTTGTTCTATACCACCACACACTAAAGTTAAGTGATAATCTCTACCATCAACATATTTAAAAGTTGGAACGTATTCATATCTCAAAATAATTTGATTAGTTTCTATTAGATAAGGTATACAAACTACACAATCTCTTTCTTTAAGAATAGACCAATCCTCAAATTGAACTACTTGAAAATGATTATCTTGATAAAGTACTTCTTCTTTATCATCTGTAAACTCGGATTTTGGTTTTAGCTTTGAGAACTTCTCCATCAATTTAATTGTTTTTCTTATATATTAAATTTTCAATATCCAAATTGAATATATAATGTAGAAAAACAACTAAAAAATATGAAAAAATGTTCAAAGTGTAAACAAGAAAAAGAATCTTATAATTTCTATAAAAGCAAAAGACAAAAAGATGGTCTTTATCCTAGTTGTAAAGATTGTGAAATATCTAGAAGTTTGAATTACTATAATAATAATAAAGAAGAACAATTAGAAAAAAAGAAAGATAGGTATTATAATAACCATGATGTCAATTTACAAAAAAAGAGAGACTATGATGAATTGAATAGAGAAATTGTAAATAAAAAAGCCAGAGAAAGATATTATGATAATTTAGAATATGCTCGTGATTATTATAAAAATAATAAAGAAGTTATACTAGAAAGAAATAAAAAATGGATTGAGAATAATAAAGAATACTTTAAAAAGTTAAATACTGAAAATACAAAGAAGTGGCTAAAAGAAAATCCACATGTTGTTGTTTGGAGACAAATTTTATACAGAACAATAAATAGATTTGGTCTTAAAAAAGAAAACAAAACAATAGAATTATTAGGATATTCAGCAATTGAGTTAAAAAACCATATAGAATCTTTATTTGAAGAAGGAATGACTTGGGAAAATTGGGGAGAATGGCATATAGACCACACATATCCACTATCTCTTTTTAGTAAAGATACTCCCATAAATGAGGTTAATTCATTAAGCAATCTAAAGCCAATGTGGGCATCTGATAACCTTAGAAAAGGTAATAAAATTTAATACTTATAGTTGCGTGTAGCCTTACGACATTTCAACTGACTTTTGGTATTATTATTTTCGGATGTTCCTAATTCGAGACGAGCACTCTTTCGTTTCATAACCACACCCTCAATCATATCAATTGGGGTATATTTATCATAGAATTGTTTAAATCCAGTCAAATAGGATTTAACACGATAAACATTTTCAGTTATCTTATATAGATATTCTTTTTCAGATTCTATTTGACCATAAATCTTATCAAGTAAGTTAATTCTTTCTTCAAATGTTTTACCAACAAGATACTCACCATTAAAAGCAAGAATATCAAAAATTACAAATTTGTGATTAAAAACCTGACCATTTTCATCTGATTTAGATTTATTCATATACTCACCATTCAAAATCATCCAACCTTCACCTCGGTAAATATCTTTAATCTCATTATCTGAAATATTGAAATTAGTGAGTCTTTGATTATGACGATTCATAACAATAGTTTTTTCCCCATTTGTAAAAATAACACAATTAGAACCATTAAGCTTTGGCTGAGCAATCAACGAACCATTATCCCAGAAATTCAATTCACTATCTGGAATTGCATTCTTAGGTCGTGGTGGAAAAATGTAACGATAATTGAGGTACTTTGCCATAACACAAAGATAATAAAATAATTTGAAAAATCAAAGTTTTATTTGACCACTTAAGACTTGTTGCCAAGGTGTTTGACCAAAAATTCTAGTCAAGTCCTCATTATGTTTTCTTGATGTTCGTGAAACTGCTTTTGTATTATTTATAATATCCAACTTGAACTGCATGATTTCAAGAGGATGGTGTATTTTTATAGTATGTTTACCGTAAGAAAATGTAAGAAAACTCGCATTTTTATTTTCAAAAAAATCAACTTCAAAAGTTTTTTCTTTAGAAAGAAAGTTCTTTTTATATTTTATCTGACGATATCCTAATCTATTTGGTGTTGTAAATTCATCATCATAGTCCCCGACCGTATATTTATCAAACCTGTTTTTATCAGGAATAATAATATCAATGTCATTAGAGTTTCTATGTATCAAACCAAGAAGATAAAGAGCGAGTGAACCGCTAATTATATCTTCTGGCATAGTATTTACTATGAAATCAATTTTTTCAGAAATATCAGACTGAAAGGCGGATGGTGATAAATTATAAACAAAATCACCACTAATTGCTTTTAGTTTATAATTTCTAAATTCTGTTTTAAGTTCATCTTTTGTAAGATAACTTGTACTAAAATGTGAAACCATTAATTATAAAAAATTAGAGGTCAGGGATAGATTTTCACTACCGTAAAAGACTTTGCGGGTCTTCGCCTAAATGCTCGGCCACCTGACCATATGTTATGAGTTTAATTCTTCTTGTAATTCTTGCATCAAAAGTTGGTACTTATATTCATCTGCCATTTGGAGAAGATCACCAACAAAATTAGTTTCTAAATTTTGATTATCAAGAATGTCTGAAATAGTTGCTATAGTGTCCATACTTTTATATTTTGTTATACAAAGATAAGGATTATTTTTTAATATTCAAAATATCTTCTAAAGTTGTCTTAGTATGTTCCATAGATTCTATACCTAAAATATGATTAATTCTTTTCTGTCTTAATATTTCTTTAGAATAAATAGAATTCATGTCTATTAACTTACCTGTCGACCAAGTATGTTCGGTTATTATGATACCTCTTTTGCTAATATGTGTAACTTGTTTAGGTTGAAGTTCTTCTGGTAGATATTCATAATCAACTGGCATACAGGAATAGCAGTCACAATAACCATCATGATAACTCCAATCATCATCATAGTCCCAATAATACATCCACATATTAGCTTCTTCTAATTCTTGTTTGTATATTATTTTATCAAGTATTTCTATTTTATTCTTCTTGTGAGCCATTTACCAATTCATTGATTCGCCAATCTCTGATGTTAATTTTAAAATCTTCAAAAGAGTTAGATTTAGACATAATATCTATTCTTGTATTTATTTCTTTAATTAAGCCACTTATTTCCATATCTCTATTTCTTAACTGACCATCATAAACACATTCTATTCTTGTTTCATCTGCAGCGATTACCCAGAATGTTACATTTTTATAAATGTCCAACATCTTCTTAGTTCTATGTAAGTTTTCCTCGACCATTTGTCTCGACATGTTCTTAGTATCAATGTAAGCAACAAAAATAGGATTATTTAAGTCCAACTCAACTTTTTCCTCTGGTTGATACATCATAGCAATAGGAATATTGTTATTAACAGCTGAATTTAAATTATTATTAGTATTATTAAAAAATGGTAAAGGCATAACTAAGTCTTATTTTTTAGTTATAACAAAAAAATTAAGATTTGTTTAAATCTTATCAATCATAGGAACACTTCTGTGAAAGAGTCTAGTCTTGGCTTCTTCTTTAGTCACAAAACCAGCCCAGTCTATTTCATCTAAAGGCAAGTTATCTTTTGATATAACTTCTGATTCAAGACCAATTTCAGAGATATCATCAATATATAAAGTAAAGAAATATATTCTTTTATAAACCACATTTTTCTTTTTGTAGTTCATATAATCAAGAACCAATGGTTCTTTAGAAATCATATCCTCTGTTAGCCTAACAGATGTTTCTTCAAATAGTTCTCTTAAAGCGGCTTGCTTAATAGTTTCACCTTCATCGATACCACCTTTTGGAAAAGAATAAGAACCAAACCATTTATCATTATTTGCTGGATGACAAAGTAATATCTTTTCGTTGTTTAGTACAATTATAACACCAGCTGACTTCTTCATCTTACTCTCAAAAGGTTCAAATTCAAAAAATTTATTAATCTTATTAATCATTAGTCTAAGTGTCTGACATCTTTATGCGATGCTTTAGGTTTTTGGTTGTGTGACCACAATCTAGCAAAAGGTGTTTGAAAGAAGTCATTATAGATAAGTGTATCATCTATATGAAGTGAAATATTGTGTTGTTTACAATAGTCCGACTTCACATGGTCCCATGCACCATCTTCAAATTTCTTTTGAATGGTACCATCCGGAAATTGAATCTCACCAACAACACCTGTACTCGACTCAATTAAATAATCATATACTGAGAATTTATGAGTCCATTTAATACCAAACTCTTTTAGTTGATTATCAAATTCCTCATTCCAATGACCACCGGTTAGTATATGAACTTCACCACCATTTTTAATAAATGAATCTGTTAAAAATGAGAAAAATTCAGGCATTGCATCTATAACACCATGAACATCAAGGCCTAACTTAAAACTATTATTTACACTTTCACCAACCATTTCACTGAATGTATATATTAATCACTAAATTTTCAATATATCGTTAATATTTTTATCTCTCATATACTCAACAATATTGTTAGGTACCTTATTAAAAGAACCTTTTATAAAACTCATAAATATTTGCATCTGAAAATCACCATCATCACCAAAAGTATTAAGACTAAAATTTCCAAAACTTTTACCTGACATCATATGTGTACTCATTTGTGACAAAGACAACTGAATCAAATCATTAGTATCATCAAAGTGTATATTTAATTGATCAGTACCAAAATTCTGATTAGGTTGGTTGACTACATCAGTTGCCATTGAAAAGTAGTTAGGTTTTGTCTGCCAGGTTTGAGTAAAACCTAATTCTTTAATAAATTTTATAAAACTCTCTTTTGTCATTTTACTTCGGTATGTGTTCTACCATCACTCCAGTAATCATCACTACCATAATAAGTAAATATCTCTTCTCCTGGTTCTATATCTCTATAAGCAGCAAAGATAAATGTTCTTTTATCATTCACAGAATACCAATAAGCATTAGGCTCATTAGAGTGATTATAAAGACAACCATAGCCAAATGGAATTACTTGTTCTGTCCAATCAGGTGTTCCAGTTGGAAAATTAAATCTATAATCAATTAATAAAGATGTACTTTCACCTTTTTGTATTGGTAATGAAATAATAGGACACTCCTCAATGATTTCTTCTTTTAGAATTTTTTCTTTAGCAAATACACCCCAACCATGTATTGGTGATTTATCCACATAAACTTTAACAGGCATTACAATCATAATATCAAATATTTTTTAATAAACCAAATCTCTCCAATATGGATCTTCTACTGGAACAACTAAACAATTATAGTTATGTTCTTTACAAGCTTGATTAATTAGTTGAATCTCACCTTCTGAGTTTTCAAAGTGCATATTAACTCCTAAGTTAATAATATAAGAAAACTTCCATTCACGATTAGTAAAATAAACTCTTTCTATTCCTAATTTTTTAGCTAAATCATAAACCTCGATGTGTTCATTTTTTAAGCCAAGATTTGAGTTTTCTGGTCCATATCTCTTTGTTATAATAATAACTTCATGTCCTTCGCTTAAATATTTCTTTGCTAAACCCTGAACCTCATCTTTTTGGCTATTCATTGGATGACCACCAAATTCATCAACTAAAGTTCCATCAAAGTCAAAACTTATTAATTTTTTCATATACTTATATTTAATATTTTAAAGTTAAAAATACCGGCAGGTGTTTTAACCTGACATTCTTCATCCACTTTCTTACCCATTAGACCAGAACCGATTGGACTACTTGGTGATATTTTACCACTCTTAATATCAATCTCATTTTCAGGAACAATATTAAAAGTCATTTCTTTATCATTTGTGATATTCAATACTTTAACCTTTGATAATATTGTAACTTTATCAGTTGAAAAATCACTAGATTCTACAACAACAGCACTTGCTAAAAGTAACTGAAGTTTGTCAATTTTATTTTGAAGTTTCTCGAATTCATCTTTAGCGACCATATATTGTGTGTTTTCTTCAAGTGGACCGCTCTCACGAGCATCTGCTAACTCAGCAATCATCCTACTTTTTTCAGTAGTCAAAAGGAAATTTAATTCCTCTTGTAGTTTACTTTTTCCTTCTTTTGTTAGGATAGTTTTCATTTTTATATTTTATTTTTAAATGTTTTTTCATATACATCAAGAATGGCTTGCTCACCATTTGATTTAATCTCTCTGGTGCCTATACCAGCAAAATTCTGAGTACCAATCTCAGGGACTTCTTTTAACTCTACAAATTGCATAGTAGAATAAGACCACCTAAACCACTTGTCTCTAATTTGGTCAAAAACAAAAACTTCTCTTTTGTTATTAATACCCATCATAACGGCATATCCAGTACCACCATCAACAACATCATATTTACCTTTATTGTAGTAGCCTTTTGTATTTTTATCACCTGGTTTGATTATAGTTCCAATAGCAAAGATTTGTTCAGAGTATTTAACTTGAGCCCAATTACGAGCTAAAAGATTCATATACTTGTGAATACCATATCTATTAAGCCATTTATTAGCTTTATTCACTTCAACAACACCTTCTTTATAATCTTCTTCAGATATTTCAACTTTATTTACTGATTGATGTTTAGGCGTTTTATATGAATAAGCTCTTGTGACAACATTAAATGGCACACCACCAACTTCCCAAGAAGTATCGGCTCCAGGCGCGCCACCAGAGTGACAAATAACTCTTGTTAAGTCTATTGGTTTTTTATCAAATATATCTATCATTATTTTAATATTTCTCTTAATTTAAACTCTCTTGATAAACTTATATTCTCCTCTTCAAAATCAATATTTATCTCAGACTCACCTTCAAACCCTTTAAATAAATTTATCTTATATTTATTATCTGAATAAAACTTATCGATGTTTTGAATAACAAGAATCTTAGCATCGTCTATTGTTTTAACTTCATCACCGATACTAATTGTAAAAGACTCAGCTAAAACACTTCTATTTTTGTAATAGATATTTATTCTTATAGAATTCATCATTATAGGCTTATTTTTAATCCTTCTATATTCCAAATTGCAAGGTTACCATCCATTTTGAAATACAAATCTCTTACATCTAAAGGTTCTTCAAGAATATACTTCTTAAGATATAAGAAGAAAAGATTACCATTACACCCTACCATTTCTTTAAAAAGTCTATCTCCTTGCTCAGATAAGTATGTATTGATTCGAAAATCTTTTATTCTTTCAACACTAAAAAGTTTAGTTTTGAATCTTTCACCATCTATAGTTTGTAGTATTTCTAAAACTTGACTCATTTCATCAAAGGCATAAATTACCTCGTCATTTTTAATACAAGCAACTTCTAAGTTCAAGTGTGAATATTTTTCAAGTATTTCTTGAACTATCACTCTTTGAGCTTTCATTTGTCTTTTTGGATTTATATTTCCAAAAATAAATTGCCTGAGTTGTTTAGAATGGTTAAAAATCTCCGGTACATCAAATTTAGAAATAAAGTCCTCGTAGGAAGTTCCTAATTCAGGAGCAAACTCTGGATCGTACTTCTTAAGTACTACCCAGTTGGCTTTTCTTATATCAATAGAGATATATTTTTTTGTTTCCGAGTATTCAAAGTTTTTAGTAGTTGGATAATCTGGAAGTAAATTATCATAAATAAGCTCATTATAAGCTCTTGTGTTTTTTAGATACTCGATTATCTCATTAGCCTTCTTAAATCTATATTCATAAAGATCGCCATATTTTTCTTCAGCATCTTCAAATAGAACTATTAGATCTTTAATATTTTTCCACTTCTCTGTTTTTGACAACTGCTCGATATAATATTCAAAGTGTGAGTAGTCCGGTACACTTAAGTCAAGCAATTTACAAAATCCTTTTACGTCTCTCATGATAATACTTGTTTTATTTTTTCGTCTCTTTGATAAGCTTTATAATCTTCTTGTTCTGTAATAAAATACTCTGACATTTCTTTCTCAGTAAAGTAATACCATTTAATACTCCACTCGCTTGATTTCCAACTATCTTTTATACCGGACACATATCCGTAATTTTGGTCTTCTAACATAAATCCATAGCCATTTTTATCAGTACCAGCATTCATTGTTAAATCACCACAACCCTTAATCTGGTAGTGAGAGCCTACTTTGAGAGTTTCATGTTCTTTAACACAAACCACTCTATCACCCATTTCAAATCTAATAAACCTATGCATTGAATATTCGTTTAATTTTTTCTTTTCTATTTTTTATAGTAGTAATTTTTTTTCTTATTGTATAAGTTTCTTCATAGACATTATTAATAATTTTACCTTCACCATAATGAGAATTTAAAATCATTTTCAACATTGATAATCGATTATACAATTCTTTCATTATAAATCAGCTTCGTGATGGTCTACAGATGATACAACTTTTTTGTTCATTACATCTTTTACTTGTTGATAAGATATTGGTGTGTAATCTATGCAGTTACAACCAACATCCATTACCTTTCTTTTATAATATTCTTGGTTTGATTTAATCAAAGAACCATGACAATGACCGTGTAAGTGCCAAGATCCATAGTGTGCTTTGTTCCAACTCAGAATAGGATAATGAGATAAGATTATCTTTTGATAACCTTGTGAACCACGAGACTCTAAAGAATCATGGTCTAATATACCAATCTCGGTATAAGACTCGTGTACACTTTCCCATCTATCAAACTTTTGTATATCTTTCATTTTATCGTGGTTACCCAAAATAAAATGTATTTTACCCTGTAAAGAATAAATAAACCATTTAGTAAGCTCATCACGAGCAAATGCTAAATCACCTAAGAAGTAAACGACATCCTCAGGACTAACAACTGAATTCCATCTCTTAATCAACTCAACATGCATCTCATCAACATCCTGAAAAGGACGACCATCAAACTTCAGCACATTTTTATGACCAACATGTAAATCACTTATAAAGAAAATATTTTGTTTTTCATGTCTCATACAGCAAATATATGAATTTTTTTTGAAAAAAGTCAAATTTTTTTGTTGTTAAACTTCATGTTAACAAATATATAAAACTATAAAAATTAAAAATTACTTATGAATCTTCTTTCTAAAACCGTTGGACAAACTCCACTTCTACAAATATCTAATAGAATATTTGCAAAATTTGAAGGTTCAAACCCAAGTGGTTCGATAAAGGACAGAATGGCTTCTTATATAATAAATGATGCTGAAAAAAATGGCTTAATTAAAAAAGGCGACACTATTATTGAGGCAACATCTGGTAACTCAGGAATTGCCTTTGCTTTTTTAGCATCTGAACGAGGGTATAAATGTATTATCATAATGCCAAGAAATATGTCTGAAGAAAGAAAACAAATGTTGCGTTTATATGGTGCTGAACTGATTGAGGTTGAAGATGGTAAATTTGATGACGCAATTGCACTAAGAGATAAATTAGCTGAAGAGAACGGATATTTTAATCCTAAACAATTTAGCAATCCACTAAATATAGAGGCTCATGAAAAAGGAACTGCTGTAGAAATTTTACACCAACACACTAATAAAATTGCCGCTTTTGTTGATGGAACAGGAACAGGAGGTACTCTTATGGGTACTTCTCGTGTTTTAAAGATGTATCATGGAAACATGAAAGTTGTAGCAGTTGAGCCAGCTGAATCTCCAGTAATGTCAGGAGGTGAACCAGGTCTTCACGGAATACAAGGTATTGGTGATGGTTCTAAATTCTTAGTAGACTTAAAAGAGGTTGATGATATCATAATCATATCAACCGAAGAAGCTAAAGAAAGAGCCAAAAGATTGTCTAAAGAACAAGGCTTATTTGTTGGTATTAGTTCAGGTGCTAATATCTTAGCATCAGAAAGATTGTTAGAAAAGTATCCTGATATGGAAGGTAATATCATTACTATATTATGTGATAGAGGCGAAAGATACCTTTCTTGTTTCTAAAAATAATATATAGTGTTAATGAAGCACTTAAAATCTTACAATGAAGGTTTCTTAGATTATTTTAAGAAAGATACCAATGATGATAAACTCACATTGGATATGATACATCGTCTTGAAAAAGTTAAAGATGAAAATCCTTATGAAATAGATGAAATTCATAGTGAAACTACTAAACTACCAACTTGGTTTAGTGAAATAAAAAACACAATAGAAAATGGTGTTCGTTCTGAATACTATAACAAAATATACTTAGTTAGATTTGATGATGTTGATATAGTGATATCAAATGATAGACACACCTTAATTAATAATCAAACAGGAGAATACGCAGGTGAAGAGAAATGTGTTAATAAATGGAAATTATTTATTGGTAATAACTCAGGACTTGCAGAAAGAATTAGATCTAAAGAGTCATATCGTATAAAATTATTTCATCTAATAGATAAAATCTATAATGAAGATAAAGAAAGAAAAAGATTTAATAAAATTCAAGCTGAGATTAATCCAGCAGCAGATTTAATTGATGAAGGACTACACGAAAGAGAAGTCAAATTCACTAATAAAAGAAATCCAAGATTAGAGATTATAGTAACTAAATCACCAGATGGTAGAATTACAAACATTGAAAATGAAACCGGAATGAGATTTCCTTTCTCAGTAGGTCAATTACTAAATAGAACAGCAGAAGTTTGGGCTTGTAATAACAACTTCTTAATGGATGGTGAAGATACTTGTCCAGAAAAAAAGATATTTGGTGTGAAAGCATCTGATGTTCCTCAAGGACATGAATGGAGACATATATTTCCACATAAATTCAAATGAAAAACTTAAAGACATACGAAGGATTTTTTGACTTTTTCAAAAGTAAGCCATCAGCAGATGATGATATTGCTTTGGCTTTTATCAAAAGACTTAGTAAGGTAAAAGGTATTTCTCCTTATAAAATAAAACACAACCCAGGTGATAGAAATGATTCCTATCAGATAGACAAGTATGATGTTGATTTTGATGACACACCAATTAAGTTGTGGTCTGTTATTTCACATAGACCAGAAGGATTTGACAATCAATCTCAAGAACTACTTATCAACAAAGGATTAGCAAGAATTAACTCAAGAGAATTCTACGGAATTAATGTTATGTGTGAAGGTGAGGCTGAAAATTGCAAAGCAAAAGGTAGCATAATTAAAGAATTAGTTAAACTGGTTGAAAAGGTTTATAAAGAAGATAAAGAAGCCAGAAGAATTGAACATATTAAAGTTAATATGAATGATGCGGCTGACTTAATACCAGATGAAAATGAAAATGAAAATTAATATATAATTTAATGAGATATTTACAAACATATGAACAACACAACGAAGGAATCAAATCAACACTTGCTGGTATTGGTTTAGCAGGCTCTTTACTAACAGGAACTCCTGCTTTATCACAGAATCAAGATTTAATTCAAACATCTCAAGTGCTACCAACAGATGGTATGTCAGTAGCTAAAAATAATATACAAGAAATTTCTGATATAAGAAAAAGTATGCCAGTAAAAGATGAAGAACTAAATTCAATTCTTGATGAAATTCAAACTAAACTTGAGTCAAATGACTCTGAGGAATTCAAACAGATTTTCGGTAAACTATCCAATCACTTAGAAAATAAGTATGGTTATAAAATAGAAGCCAAAAAAATGGATGAGATATCAGAAGCAGGCGCTGGCGAAATGGCAAAAGGTATGTCATTATTTGAAATAATGGGTTGGTTAGGTTCAATTTGTTTAGCAATATGCGGCGTTCCACAAGCTGTACAATCTTATAAAGATAAACACTCAGAAGGAATATCAAATGGATTTTTAATACTTTGGGCACTTGGCGAGGTTTTTGCATTGGCATATGTCTATGATAAATTAGATTTACCACTACTATTAAACTACGCGACTAATATATTCATATTAGCCGTTATTATTTACTATAAAATGTATCCAAAAAAATCAGAAGATAATAATGATAAAGAAATACGAAGATTTCATTAAGGAATCACACTCAAAAACTATAAAGCTTAGTGCAGAAGAGGTTGGTTTATTCAATCAAGAGCCTCTACTACAAAAACTTATTTCCGATAAAAAGGTAAGTCTTTATGATGATGAAGTTAAATATGATGAATCTGATATTCAAACTAAAGAAGTATTAGACCAGTATTTAGAACTACCTGGAAAAATTGAAGAAGAATAATGAAAAAGATTAAAAACTACAAACTATTTTTAGAAAGTATAAAGGATGATGATGAGTTCAAACAAAATGTTGATCTACTAAAAGTCTCTTTATATGCTATGCTAAAACCTATATTTATAATGGAAAAAATAGTTAGAATATCTGGCGATACTAAACAATTAGAATATGGAGCAGACCAACTAATTGAGCTTCTATTCAATATGTTTGTACAATCAGTACAATCTAATGAAGACTTAGATGATAATTTTAGAAATATGATTCTTAATGAATTTGATAAAGCTTTGAAGTCTGCAAGAAATATATTTATTGAAAAATCATTTAAAGATGGAGTTGACCAATCTCTTAACTTCTTAATTGAGTTCTTAGATGCTATAAAGAAAGCAAAAGAATCAGAAGGAGAAGAGTGGAAACAAGCCAAAGAAGTTGATTACGCAGATATGTCAAAATCAGAAATAAATGATTTAATTGACCAAGCACTTGATGCTAGAGACTTTACAAAAGTAAAATTCTTATCACAATATCTTAAAGAGTCATTTGAATTCACAGATGATATGAAAGTAGCTATTGAAAAGTTCTGTGATACTTTAGTTAGATTTATTGTTGATAACTATTATGTTCTTTAAGTTTTCCCAGAGTATTTGATAAATATCATCAAACTGAGTATACTTAATTCTAATCAAGTCAATATAATTATCTTCACAATAGTCTTCTTTTGATTTATCTAAATCAATTATTAAGTAATGTTCTTTACTTAAATACTCTATAACTATTCTATTATTTGTTAAATAAAATTGAAATATAATATTATCTAAATTTTTATTTACTTCATAATCAATTTTGTATTTATCTAAAAATTCTTTTATTTCATTTATACCTATAATATCAGACTGATATATCTTATCTCTTAATAAACTTTCTTCATTATTTCTAAACTCAGGCGCAAGTCCTAATAAATGAGAGCTAGCTCTTTGTTCATAAACAATACCATTATAAATAATTTTTATATTATTTAAGGCACCGGTATATTCAGTTAATGAATAATCGTATTTATCACTCCAAATATTTTTAGCTTCTAAAATAAAATCTTCTGTTGTTTTTCTTTTAATAGTCTTTTCTGGACATCTACCCATTAAATGTTTAGAAATAGATTGATAATAAATCTCACCTTTATATTCAATTTCAATTCTATCATTTAGTGTTACTTTATCTGATAAATTTAAATAATTGTATTTATAGCCGTGTGTATTTCTTGCTTTTTCTAAAAATTTCAACCTTTTCATAAACTATATATAAAAAATCCAAACCCTCTTTCAACTTTTTTTTAATTTTTCTTGAAAGAGGGAATAACTTTCTTAATATATATATTATAAAAATAAAAAAACAAAAATGGCAAAACAACAAGCAAAAGAAACAAAAAAGTTTGAGTTTTCTAAGATTGGTTCTATTTTGGACAACATAGCAAAATCAGTTCCTATTCAAATTGAAAAAGAAATTAAAGAAAAACAATTCATTACAACCGGTGTTTATTTGTTGGATGCTGCTTTATCTGGTAGACTATTAGGTGGTGGTGTGGCTAACAATCGTATCACAGCATTTGCTGGTGAATCTGGAGCTGGTAAATCTTTTATTGCTTATTCAGTTTCAAAACACGCACAAAAAGCTGGTTATTCAGTTATATACATTGATACTGAGCAAGCAATCGATTTAGAAGACTTACCAAAATTTGGCATCGATCCATCATTAGAAAAATTTAGATTAATTCGTTCAAATAAAGTTGAAGATATTAATATAACTTTAACTCAATTAGTTGATGAACTAAAAGAACAAAAAATGGCGGGTTTCGAATTACCTAAGTTAATGATTGTATTAGATTCATTAGGACAAATGGCTTCTAAAAAAGAAAAAGAAGATTTATTAAAAGGTGATATCAAACAAGATATGACAAAGGCAAAAGCATTAGGTTCTATGTTCCGTTCAATCAACACAGACTTAGGCTACTTAGATATTCCTATGATTGTTTGTAATCACACTTACCTAACAATGGATTTATTTCCACAAGAAAAGTTAAAAGGTGGTAATGGTCTATTATATTCTGCTTCAGTTATTGGATTTATGTCTAAATCTAAATTGAAAACAGGTGAAGAGGATGATATGGACTTAGGTCAATCAGGTATATCAGTTCTTTTCAAAACAGCTAAGAATCGTATGGCTAAACCTAAGAAAATTAGATTTGATATCTCTTTTGCACATGGTATGAATCCTTACACTGGATTAGACGCTTTTTGTCGTCCTGAGTTCTTTGAACAAATTGGAATCGCTCAAGGTAAATCAGAAGTAAATAAATCAACAGGTGAGATTACTTTTACACCAGGTGGTAACAGATGGTATGTAAGACACTTAGATAAATCTTTTACAACTAAACAACTATTTAATTCTGATATCTTTACTCAAGAAGTATTGGAAAGAATGGCTCCAATCGTCAATGATTACTTTAGATTCAAATCACTTGATGAAGTTGAAGCAGTTGAAAAACAATTCAATGATGTTATGGGAAGTGATGAAGATGATTCAAATGGATTCACTGACGCATCTGATGCAGATGATATATTCGGATAAATAAAATAAATCTCTTTATTATTAAGAGATTATAAAAATAAAATAAAATAAAATGAACAAACAAGAAATCTTTGATCAATTAGTTCAACTTTGGGCAGAGTTCGAAAAGAACCACAATGCTACAAGTAAAGTTTCTGATGCTAGAGCTCGTAAAGCTTTAGGTGAGATTAAGAAATTAATCACTCCTTACAGAGCAGCATCTACAGAAGAAGGTAAAGGTAAATAATAAAAAAAATAATCCAATCCAATGAAACACATAATTAATGAATTACTTTCTGAGAGAAATGTGGAAAATAAAAACTTTCCAACGGAAGTTCTATATAAAGTTGGAATGGAGAATGTTAGAAATAACATTGAATTTTATTATGATAAAACATTTACATGTGAATCTGTAATTAAAGAACTTTTCATTCGTGGTATTTTGAACTACATTGAAAAGAATAATTTTCCTTGTTTAGAAAAATAAGGTGGTGGAATCTGGCAGGAATTGAATCCAGTCGGCCCTAAAAACCCTCAGATTATTCTGAGGGTTTTTTTATTGATATAAGTTTATGTCGATAGATTATCAATAGCCAGTAAAAAATTAAATAAAAGTTATAAATAGGACTAAACCACTTAGTTTGAAATACTAATTTCAACATTAAATCAAAAGAAAGTAAAAATACTAAAGAGATAAGTAAATATTTAGATACCTTTTCATATTTTTCAGAAAGTAAAAAAAGCTTAAATTTATTCAATTTAGATAGTCTACTATTATTAACAAGTTTATCTAACTTTTCATCACGCTGACAAGACTTGCAGATAGTATAATTTTTTTTGTTATTTAAAATATTGTAAAGAACATCACTCTTACTCATTTCAATCTTATTCTTACAACAATAACACATTTCACCATTTCTCAAATCCATTGAGATATACTTGGTTTTTTTAACCATAATCATATAATAGATTATGAATAAAAATGGTGCCAATGAAAATATTAATGACATTATTATCCTAAAATTATCTGTAAAAATTTATCTCTTTTTTCCATCTTAGATAGATTCTTGATACACTCTGGACCAAGACCATTCTCAATAGAAGAAGGCACAGTTAATCTTTTACCACATTTACCACAATGACCTTCGTGCCAAACTTCAACAAACTCTGGTAAAGTTCCTAAAACAAGTTTATTCAAAACAAAATCGAATACTTTGATAGATTGAGCGTCACAAGAAATGCTAGACTTTCTACCATGTCTAAATTTACCTTCTATACAAGTTCCAATGTAAGTATATGTCTCAGGATTTATCAATACACTAACAAAAAACATATTGGAATCTTTAGCCGCTTTTACTTTAAAAGTAAAACGATTATTGGTTTTAGTGTTCAAAAAAGTTACGATTGATTTACCAGCAAAGATAAATTTAAGAGCATCTGAGTTTTTAAGTTTACGACCTTCCATTTTGTAGTGATTATTAATAGTACAAATATACAATAAATATTATAAAAGTCAAAAAATAATATATAATATTATGGAACTAGAAGATATTTTTTCAACAGACGAATTCAAGGCTTTGCCTTGGAGAAAAAGAGCATGGCTAAGAATTAGAATAGCCTTTTTTCAAACTATATCAATGTTATGATTAAAAAGTATTCACAATTCATAACTGAAAGACTCTCACTACAAAATGATTTTGGTATTACATACCAAGACTTGTCTGAGATACTTTATCATATAACTGATGAATTTTCTAATTTAGAATACTATGTAGAAGACTCTTTACAATCATCTTTAATTGAAAAAGATGACAATTGTTTCATCGTGGTATTTAATCAAGTAGGTATAGATTTTCCGAGTGATTTACCTGCTTTGTACTATGTTGAGCCAAAAATATTTGAATTAATTAATGATGTTAATGAGCATCTTAAAGAATTTAATTTATATGTTTATACGTCAGATTTTGGAGAAAATGACGCTTATTATGAATTAGTAATAAGTAAAATAGGACACACACCCAAGGATAGAAAAAGAGGGTGGTAAACATGAATTGTTACTATATACAATTATGAAAAATATAGTAGCAATTGACCCTTCATTAATTTCAACAGCTCTTGTAGTAAGTTCTGGTGATACATTTAAAATCTACAACTATTGTAGAGAATCAAAGGTATTTGGTAAAAAGGGAATCACCAAGTGGTTCAAATCAGCCGAACAATATGTAACTTATAAATTTATTGAGTATAGGGAATTTGAAGATTACTCAGAAGGAGAACTTACTAAGTTAAAAGACTATGATGCTATTACAGATCAAATAGTAGAAGACATTCTTGCTAATATAAATCCCTTACAGGAAACTAAAATTGGAATTGAGGGTTATAACTTTGGTGCTCAAGTTGGAGATTTAATTGACCTAGTAACTTTTTCAACACTTTTAAGAAAAAAATTGTTTGATAGAGTTTCTGAAGATATAACAGTTTTATCCCCTTCTACATTAAAACTAGAGGCATGTAGGTTAACATATAGACCAACAATAAAAGAAATAGGCGGAAAAAAGCCAAGAATTGAATACATATGGAGAAATAATGTTGGTATTCCAGGTGGCAAATTTACTAAAACAGATATATTTAGATCTATTGTTGAGAATGAAAATAATGAAGACTTCTGGACAAAACATTGTGTTGAAATAAAAGATGATATACTACAAATGTCTACAACACCAAAACCATACGAGGATCTTTGTGACTCCTACATCATTTATCGATATTTATTGAATCTCTCTTAATATACCTATTGATATAGCTACAAAGAGGTTGTAGATTTGTGTAGTGATTTAATCTTATTATATCATCTTCTGATTCAGCAGAAGAAATAGGTATAATGTGGTCAATATCCCAACCATAACCTAACTCACCGTTATACAATCCTCTATTTTCCCAATTCATCCAAGGCTCAAATTTAGACTCTAAGTATAATTTAAATTCTATAAAAGAACAACCTAATATACTTTCAGTTTTTGAGGATTTTTTATATCCATTATTCTTGAATGATTCATATATGTAATTTCTAATTTTTTTCTCTAATAAAAAAACAACATCAATTTTTAATCTTTCATTTCTTTTTTCATTTCTAATAGGCTTATAATTTGATAAATATTCTTTGATTTTCTCTCTATTTTCATCTCTATATTTTGAAGATCTAATAAGTATTGAATCTTTATTAATGTTATAGTAATTCTTATCATACTCTTTCATTTTATCAAAGTTTTTTTCTCTCCAGTTTTTTTGATATAGACTTTTTGATTTTTTTTCATCTGAAGTTAAAGCATCTCTTTTTTCTTTTTCTTTCTTCAATATAGATTCTTTATTTTTTAATCTATGTTGCTTTTTGTACTCCTTTAAATATTCCGAGTTTTCAATATTATATTTTTTACCAGAATTTAAATGACACTCCTTACATATTGGTCGATATCCTTCTTTACCTTTTGGGTTTTTATAAAAAACATCAAATGTCTTCTCTATTAGACATTTTTTGCAAACTTTTGTATTTTCCATATATTATATATTAAATTACGGAAACCGGATATGTTAAAATTTAACATAAAAAAACCACCAAATTGGTGGTTTTAATTTTATGATTCAAATTGTTTTACTTTATCTTCTAAATAAGCAACTACTTCTTTCTTATTAGCGTCTGGAATTTTTCTACTATGATTCAACCAAGATAAAGCCGCTTTGAAACCAGTTTTTACACCCTTTTCAATCATGAACTCAATAAAGTCTAATCTACCATACTCTGCTGCCCATTTAAGTTGCATATTTCTTCCATTATCATCGGACAATTTAGCACCATATTTAACAAGTAACTTCATTACTTCAAAATAACCTTCTCCGATTTCATCCTTAGACTTCCAAGAACCTTTAGCGCTTCTTCTAAAAGGAAGTGAGTTATCAAAGTTTGGATCTAATCCTTGTTTTAAGCAGTATTCAACAGCATCTAAATCATTACAGATATTATTAAATACTTCACCTGTAAGTTCGGAACCATTTGCAACTAAAAGCTTAATCATATCCAATGATTGTGCTTTGTTTATTATAGCATCTGACTTACTTCTTAAGTTTGGAGAGCCTCCTAAGTCAAGAACAACTTTAGCTTTTGCTAAATCATCTTCTTCAACCGCATGTAAAAGAGCAACACAATTATCTTTATTAATATTAGCACCATCTTCCTTTACATATTTAGTAATTTGTTCAACAGATAAACCTTTCTTAACAATTTCTCTTTCAGCTATTTTTGCTCTTTGTCTTCTATCAATTTCTTCTTGAGTCATTGGTTTTAGTTCAGCAAAAAGATCGTCTTTTATACCATACTCAGACTCCCATTTTTTGAGAAGCCCCTTGATTGAACTCGAAATACCAGCATCGTCTTTAGCATGACAAGCTCTGATTCTTTGACCAGGTTCTATAGTAATTCCTATTGTTGAATAATTATCATATTGTGGTATATTAAAGTTAT
>JACCDT011643154.1_pt1 | contig 19360 bp, 17 predicted proteins | sample 7446291 | NCBI WGS metagenome assembly JACCDT01 (sample SAMN15323446, study PRJNA562643) | freshwater metagenome | isolation source: river surface water | place: USA:Blue River Watershed | collected 2017-08-17 | reverse complement strand
CGTCATGTGGAAGGGAAGCTACCGCATCCGCCGACCCGGACCACAACCGGGTGAATGGATCGACTCCCCCGTCACCATGACCAAGGCGGGCTGGAGCTACGACATGGAGTGGTTCTATCGTCCGGAGTATCCTCCGGGGAAATGATGAAGGATAAGTTATGAATGATGAAATCTCAGAATGGATCATTCCTCTTTCTTTTCTTTCGTTCGCGATCTCACGTCATGGTGACGAACCGATTGGATGAAGCCTCTGCCTTTCATCATTCATCCTTCATAAATCATCCTTTCTCCCCGTGACCTCGTTCCTCATCCGCCGGCTTTCCCTGAGCGTGGTGCTGCTTTTCATCATCAGCATCATCTCCTTCTTCATCGTCACGATGACGCCGGGCAGTCCCTATCCCTGGGGGGAGCTCAATCCCAAGATCTCGGCCGAGGTGAAGGCCAACTTCCGAAAGAAGTTTCACCTCGACCGCCCCCTGCACGAGCAATACGCGCTCATCATGCATGATCTCTTCACGGGTGATCTGCGCAGCATGAAGGATGACCGTCCCGTGATGGCCCGGATCATGGAGCGCCTCCCCGCCACCCTGGCCCTGAACTTCACCTCCATCCTCATCTCCCTCTCCTTCGGCACCCTCCTCGGAGTCTACGCGGCACGGAATGCTGGCCGATGGCAGGATATCGCCGGTTCCTTTTTGGCCTTTCTCTTCATCGCCCTGCCCGGCTTCTGGCTCTCCTATCTCGTGGCCATTGTGCTGGTCAAAGGGTTCGGTGTTCCGATCCTCGGCACCCACAGCTACGGCATCGCCTTCCCCAATGGCCTCGCCGTCGCACTCGATACCCTCTGGCACCTTCTGATTCCGGCGACCATCCTTGCCATCGGGGGCATCGCCTCCCAGTCGCGCTACCTGAGGGCGACGATGATCGGCACCCTGCGCGAGGATTACATACGCACCGCGAGAGCCAAAGGACTTTCCGAGGAAATGCTCCTCTACAAGCATGCCCTCCGCAACTCGGTCCGCCCCCTTGTCACCGGGATTGGGATGCTGCTCCCCGCCATGATCGGCGGATCCGTTGTTATCGAGACCATCTTCGCATACCCCGGCATGGGACGCCTCGGCTATGAAGCGGTGCTGGAACGCGACTACCCCACCCTTGTCGCCCTCAACTTCGTCGTCGCAGCCCTTGTCCTCCTGGGCAACCTGATCTCGGATCTGCTCTACGCGGCCGTCGATCCGCGTGTCCGACTCGAATAACCGGAAACCATGAGCGCAGATCTTTCCAGGACAACCGGGACGCCGTCAGGACGGATCCTGCGCCGTTTCCGCGCCGACCCCATCGCCAAGATCTCGGTGACGATCATCCTTCTCTTTGTGCTGCTAGCTGGAGGGACTGCACTTCTTTCGGTCTTCGACCATCACTGGCCCTGCGATCCCAATGTCACCAATCTGGAGCTGAAACTCCTCCCTCCCACGGCGGAGCATTGGCTGGGAACCGACAATCTTGGCCGCGACGTCCTCTCGCGGATGCTCCATGGAGCGGGCATCTCGCTGACCGTGGGACTCATCGCCGTTTTTGTCTCGCTGGCGATCGGCATGGTGGTCGGAGCCATCGCCGGATACTTCGGCGGCATCACCGACCAGATTCTGATGCGTTCGGTCGATGCCCTCCTCTGCTTCCCCACCTTTTTCCTCATCCTCACCGCAGTGGCGCTGCTGGGCCCCAGTCTCATCAACATCGTCGTGGTGATCGGCCTTGTCAGCTGGACCGGGACCGCGCGTCTGGTGAGGGGAGAGTTCCTGACGCTCCGCGAAACGGAATATGTGAAGGGAGCGCGCGTTCTGGGCCAGAATGCCCGGCGCATCATCTTCCGCCATATCCTGCCGAATGCCGCGGCCCCGATCTTTGTCACCGCCGTCCTAGGAATCCCCGAGGCGATCCTGACCGAGGCGGGGCTCAGCTTCCTCGGCTTCGGCGTCCAACCACCGCAGGCCACCTGGGGAAACATCATCGCCGACAGCAAGACCTACATCCTCGATGCCTGGTGGCTCATTCTCTTCCCGGGCCTCGCCATCCTGATCGCTTCCCTGTCATTCTACCTCGCAGGCGACGCCCTCAGGGAAGCCGCAGAGAGCAGAGGCTGAAACAAAGGATGAAGGCTGAATGATGAGGGATGAAAAAATACCCCCGATGGAGCTTTCGCTGAGAACGAAGGAATTCGCACTCAGGGTGATCAGGCTCTATTGCTCCCTGCCAAAAAGCACCCAGGCACAGGTTCTCGGTAAGCAGGCATTGCGTTCCGGCACATCCGTGGGTGCAAACTTTAGGGAAGCCAAGCGATCACGCTCCAAAAGCGAATTTATCGCCAAGGTTGGAGACTGCCTCAAAGAACTGGATGAAACCTCCTATTGGTTGGAGCTACTCGTTGAATCGGGAATCATCTCCTCAGCCAAAATGAAGGGACTGTATCAGGAATGTGATGAACTGATTGCCATCCTCACGACGATTTCCAAGAAAACCAAAGCCTCGGTGCTTCATACTTCATAAGTCATCCCTCATCCTTTCCTTCTCCACTTCCCATGTTATCGATCAACAATCTTCAGATCGGCTTCCGCTCAGGCGATACCGTCACCCCCGCGCTCAAAGGGGTCTCACTCCGACTGGGCAAAGGGGAAACCCTTGCCGTCGTGGGCGAGAGCGGAAGTGGCAAAAGCGTGACGGCTTTGGCCATCACGCGCCTTCTCTCCCCCCCTCCGGCCGTTTACCAGGCAGGGAGCATCGAGTTCGAGGGCCAGGATCTGCTCAAGGCTTCCGACGCCGAACTCCGCAAGGTGCGCGGCGGCAAGATCGCCTACATCTTTCAGGAACCTTCCACATCCCTGAATCCCGTTTACACGATCCGCAGCCAGATCGCGGAGATGATCCGGTTGCACCGGCCCGATGTGACCGACGTGGATGCCGAGATCGTACGCTGGCTCGATGCCGTCGGCATCGTCGATCCGGAGTCGCGCCTGCACGATTACCCCCATCAACTCAGCGGCGGGATGCAGCAGCGCGTGATGATCGCCATGGCACTCTCCGCCCGTCCCGACCTCCTCATCGCCGACGAACCGACCACGGCTCTCGATGTCACGATCCAGAAACAGATCCTCGACAAGCTTCGCGAGCTCCAACGTGACCTCGGCATGGCCGTGATGATCATCACCCATAACTTCGCCATCATCAGGGGACTCGCCCGTCACGTGGCGGTCATGTACCGGGGAGAGGTCGTGGAATACGGGGAAACAGAGCAGGTACTCGGCAACCCGCAACATCCCTACACCAAGGCCCTGATCGCGTGCATCCCCCGCCTCGGGGACCGGAGGCGCCGCCTCCCCACCATTGAATCATCAGGATCATGATACCGCGTGGCGTCGGCCAGTATCGCGGCCATCAAGTCGATCGCAAAGTCACCGCTGACCGTCAAATCGCTACAGGAACACCACGCCAAGGCATAAGCCTTGGCGCGGCAGTCTTGGGGTTTGATCGGAGGGCTTCGCTTTAAATAGCATTCCCCCCATGAACCCAAAGTCGTTTTTCCTGATCTGTTTGCCGGCAATCTTCATGGCCTGTTCGGCGGTGGTGAAGAGTTCCACGGCTCCAACGCCGCCCTACCCTGACGGGCGCCCCGCGGCGGATCTCCGCATGGATGCTGCGGACCAAGGCGTGGTGCTCCGCCATGGTGACGGCCCCGGCCGCTGCGATGCACGCGGCGCACGTGATCTCTGGCTCTACAAGGACGGGGACACCTACTACCTGAACTACGATGGAGCCGGGCCCAAAGGCTGGCTGGCCTGCCTGGCAACCAGCACCGATCTGGTGAACTGGAACAAGAAAGGTGCAGTCCTTGATTTCGGCAAGCCGGGAGAGCCCGACTCCGCGTCGGCCTCTTACGGGACGACCTATCTCGATGGCGACACGTGGCACATGTACTATCTGGGCACCCCCAACGCCTCCGCGGCTCCGGATTTCGTCCCACTCTTCCCATATCAGACCCTCAAGGCATACGGGAAATCCCCCTCAGGCCCCTGGATCAAGCAACCTGACGTGAAGCCCTTCGGTTGCGAGCCCGGCACCTACTACGGCGTGACCGCAAGTCCCGGTCAGATCATCCGCCAGGGGGACGAGTACCTCATGTTCTTCAGCGCCGCCGCAAACGACAAAAAGGGAACCCACCGCACGATCGGCATCGCGAGAACCAAGGACCTCAACGGCAAGTGGACGATTGATCCCCAACCCATCCTCCCCGCCTCGGAGCAAATCGAGAACACCTCCCTCTATTACGAGCCGACCAACGGGAATTGGTTTCTCTTCACCAACCACATCGGGCTGGATCGCGAGGAATACACCGATGCGGTGTGGGTTTACTGGACGAAGGATCTCAACCACTGGAATCCCGCCGACAAGGCTGTCGTGCTCGACGGCCGGAACTGCAAATGGTCCCGCAAATGCATCGGCCTCCCCGGAGTGATCAAGGACGGAAACCGTCTGGCCGTGCTCTACGACGCCCCCGGCGGTGACAGCACCAGCCACATGGGCCGTGACATCGGATTGGCCTGGCTTCAGCTTCCCCTCACCCCTCCGCAGCGGAAGCCTTGAGGATTTCCGGATCCCGGAGGGTTGTGACCTTCGGATAGCAGCAGATTAAACGACCTTTTTGACAAAACAGGCCTTCAGACCGACGGCGATCCCATCAACCTTGCAGGAAATCTCATGATCCCCGTCGACGAGTTTGATCGGCTTCGACTTGGATCCCCCCTTGAGCACGGAGGAACCGCCGAGCTTGAGATCCTTGATGAGGATCACGCAGTCGCCGTCGGCGAGCACGGTGCCGTGGGCGTCCTTCACGACGCGGGGTCCCTCGGGAACCTCCTCTTTCGGCCACTCAAAGCCGCAGGTGACGCACTCCCACTTGTCGGGATGAGCAATCACTTCCTCCATCGTGCATTCGGGGCAGGCGGGATGGGACATGGCGGAAATGATGAAGGATGAAATTCAGAAGCCGGAGGATCCACCACGGCTATCGGAATCAATGACTACAGTTTCGAAAGGATCCCGTTGAAGGTCTGACTAGGACGGAGGGCCTTATTGGCCTTGGCATCATCGGGCAGGTAGTAGCCGCCGACATCGGTCGGCTTGCCCTGCACGGCGTTGAGTTCGGCGACGATCTTCTCCTCGCTGGCGGTGAGTTCGGCGGCAATGGGGGTAAAAATGACCTTGAGCTCAGCATCCTGTGACTGGGCGGCGAGAGCCTGGGCCCAGTAGAGCGCGAGGTAGAAATGGCTTCCCCTGTTGTCGATGGTGCCGAGCTTGCGTCCCGGGGACTTGTCGTTCTCGAGGAACTTGCCGGTGGCGGCGTCGAGGGTCTCGGCAAGCACCTTGGCCTTGGCGATCCCGAAGGTCCCCTCAATGTGCTCGAAGGAGGGAGCCAGGGCGAAAAACTCGCCGAGGGAATCCCAGCGGAGATAGTTCTCCTCGAGGAACTGCTGCACGTGCTTCGGCGCTGAGCCGCCGGCACCCGTCTCGAAGAGTCCGCCGCCGTTCATGAGGGGAACGATGGAGAGCATCTTGGCACTGGTGCCTACCTCGAGGATCGGGAAGAGATCGGTGAGGTAGTCACGGAGGACGTTGCCGGTCACCGAGATGGTGTCCTTGCCCTGAACGATCCGCTCCAGGCTGAAGGTGCAGGCCTCGGCAGGGGGCAGGATCCGGATGTCGAGCCCCTTGGTGTCGTGGTCGGCGAGGTAGGTCTTCACCTTGGCGATGATGGCCGCATCGTGGGCGCGCTTCTCATCAAGCCAGAAGACGGCGGCATCGCCGGTGGCGCGGGCACGGTTGACCGCCAGCTTCACCCAGTCGCGGATCGGGGCATCCTTGGTCTGGCAGGCGCGCCAGATGTCGCCCTCCTCGACGGAGTTCTCGAGGAGCACCTTGCCGGAGGCATCCGTCACGCGGACGACACCGCTTCCGGGGATCTCAAAGGTCTTGTTGTGCGAGCCGTATTCCTCGGCGGCCTGCGCCATGAGGCCGACGTTCGGGACGGAGCCCATGGTCTTCGGATCGAGGGCGCCGTGCTTTTTGCAGAAATCGATGACGGCCTGATAGACCCCGGCGTAGGAGCTGTCGGGGATGACGGCAAGCGTGTCCTGGGTCTTTCCGGCAGCGTCCCACATCTTACCTCCGGCGCGGATCATCGCGGGCATGGAAGCGTCGACGATGACGTCGCTCGGAACGTGGAGGTTGGTGATCCCCTTGTCGGAATTGACCATGGCGACGGCCGGGCCGTTGGCGAGGGCCGCCTGGATATCGGCCTCGATCGCGGACTTCCGCTCAGCGGGCAGGGTCTGGATCTTGGCGACGAGATCACCGAAGCCGTTTTTGAAATCGACACCCAGTTCCTTGATCACCGCGGCATGCTTGGCGATCAGGTCCTTGAAGAAGACCTCGACCGCATGGCCGAAGATGATCGGGTCGGAGACCTTCATCATGGTCGCCTTCATGTGAAGGGAGAAGAGGACGCCGTCGGCTTTTGCCTTGGCGATCTGCTCCCCGAGGAAGGCGACGAGGGCCTTCTTTCTCATCACGGTGCTGTCGAGGATCTCACCGGCCTTGAGGGGGGTCTTCTCCTTGAGGACCTTGGTCGTGCCATCGGCACCAACGAACTCAATCTTCACGTCGGTTGCCTCGGGCACGGTCACCGACTTCTCGTTGGAGAAGAAGTCATCCTTGCCCATGGTACCGACGCTGGTCTTGGAGTCGGCCGTCCAGGCCCCCATGGAATGAGGGTGCTTGCGGGCGTATTCCTTGACGGCCTTGGGGGCGCGTCGGTCGGAGTTTCCCTCACGCAGCACCGGATTGACGGCGCTCCCCTTGATCTTGTCGTAGCGGGCGCGGATCTCCTTCTCCTGCTCGGTGGAGGGGTTCTCGGGATAGTCGGGCAGGGCATATCCCTTGGACTGGAGCTCGGCAATCGCCGCCTTGAGCTGGGGAATGGAGGCGCTGATGTTGGGGAGCTTGATGATGTTCGCCTCCGGCTTGAGCGTGAGGGCGCCGAGTTCGGCAAGGGCGTCGCCGATCCTTTGCTCGGGCTTCAGGAAGTCGGAAAAATTGGCGATGATGCGTCCGGCGAGCGAAATGTCACGGATCTCGACGTTGATCCCGGCGTGCTTGGTGAAGGCCTGGACGATCGGCAGGAAGGAGTAGGTGGCCAGGGCGGGGGCCTCGTCGGTCTTGGTGTAGAGAATGGTGGGCTTGGACATGATCCGTGGGACTTTAGGGTGTCCTCAAAGGGGAGAAAAGCGCGGAATCCCTCCCCTCTCGAAATTCAGTCCGTTCTTGTTTTTCTGGATCCTTCCCGTGATTTTTACGCCTCTATGGCCATCACCCCCCTCCCCTTTGAGGTTCAGGAGTTCGAGCGTCTCCTCAAAAAGCCCAACAGCGACTCGACCGGACTCGCAGGCTTCTTCAACGGAGGGGAGATCTGGGTGGCGCGCGTTCCGGCCCGTCTCGATGTCATGGGGGGCATCGCCGACTACTCCGGTGCCAATGTCTGCGAGGCGGTGCTTGGGCATGGCATGCTCATGGCCCTGCAACCCCGCACCGACAGGACCCTCCGCATCAGGACGCTGCAGGTCGGCGCCCGCAGCCTCCCGGTCGAGACCCGCATCCCGCTTGATTTCTTCAGCTCGGGGGAAGGCCTGACCGGATACGGCGAGATGAGGCAGATCTTCCATGCCAATCCGCTTCTCTCCTGGGGAGCCTACATCGGCGGCAGTATTTTCACCCTCCTCAAGGAGGAATCGGTACGGATGCCCTACGGCTTCAGCATGATCCTGCTCAGCGCCGTCCCGATGAATGTCGGCATCGGCAGCTCCGCCGCCGTCGAGATCGGCACCCTCTCCTGCCTGAACGCCTACCTTGGCCTCGGCCTCGACGGACAGCGCATCGCCCGACTCGGCCAGATGGCCGAAAACCATGTCGTGGGGGCACCCTGCGGGATCATGGACCAGACGGCGATCACCTGCGGCCGCGAGGGAAAGCTCCTCCATATCCTCTGCCGTCCCGGCAAGGTCCAGGGAGAGATCTCCATTCCCGAGGGAACGGGATTTGTCGGCATCAACTCCATGGTGCGCCACTCGGTGGCCGGCAACCCCTACGGCGACACCCGCATCGGGGCCTTCATGGGCAAGCGGATCATCAACGAATTCCGCGCAAAGACAGGCAAGGCGGCACTCGATTTCCTCACGGAGATGACCCCGGAGGAGTTCCGCGCGACTTATGAGAAGGAGCTTCCCGAGAGCCTTCTCGGTTCCGACTTCCTCGGCCGCTACCGCACCCATGACGATCCGGTCACGACCATCCAACCCGACGCCACCTATCGCGTCGCGGGACCGACGCGCCATCCGGTGGAGGAGAACGACCGGGTCCTCCGCTTCATGGAGCACCTCAAGGCGGCTCCGGCCTCGGGAGAGAAGGATCTGATCGCAGCGGGCGAACTCATGTACTCGGCCCACGAGAGCTACCGCTCCAACTGCAATCTCTCGGTCGAGGAGGTCGACTTCCTCGTCGAGGCCGTCCGCAAACGCGGAGCCGCCAAGGGGCTCTACGGTGCCAAGATCACCGGAGGGGGCACGGGTGGCACGGTCGCCGTCTTCGGCAAGCTTGAGGCGCTGCGGAACGAAATCCCGGGGATCGCGGAGGAATATTCCCGCCGCATCGGTCAGATGCCCGACATCTTCCAGGGAACCTCGCCCGGCGCGATGGAGTTCGGCGCACGCCGCTACAACTTCAGCGCCAAAGGCTGGCAGGGAGCGCAGGCGTGAGCGCCGTGAGGACCAAAAAAGCCGTCGTGCCGGTTGCCGGCCTCGGCACCCGACACTTCCCTGCCTCCCATGCGGTGAAAAAGGAGCTTTTCCCGGTCGTCGGGCAGGACGGAATCAGCCGGGCACTCTTCCATTACCACCTCATCGAACTCCTCGAGGCCGGCTTCGAGGAGATCTGCCTGATTGTCCAACCGGGAGAAGACCGCACGATCCGGGAATACCTTGAGGGGCCGGGCGAGGGATACCTCAGCCGACTCGAAAAATACCCCCATCTCCGCGAGGAGGCCCGCCGCATGGCCGATCTTGCAGGGCGCGTCACCTTTGCCATCCAGCACGAACAGGAAGGCTACGGACACGCCGTCTACCAGACGCGCGATTTCGCGGCGGGAGAGCCTGTCCTCCTCTGCCTCGGCGACCATCTCTTCCGAGGCGCCCCCCTCTCCCCCTACCGCCAACTCGCCGAGGCGGCCTCCCTCTCGGGTGGCAAGAGTGTCTCCGCCGTGAACCGGATCACCCCCGACGAACTCAAGGGATACGGAACGATCGCCGGGACCCGCCGAAAGGATGCCCCCGAACTCATCGACGTCTCCCTCATCATCGAGAAGCCCAAGGTGGAGGTCGCCCGCGCCCAACTCCGCGTCGACGGCCTCCCCGAGGATGTCTATCTCGGATGGTTCGGGATGCACCTGCTCGCCCCCTCCATCTACGACATCCTCGGCGAGATGATCCGGGATGACATCCGCGACGGGGGAGAGTTCCAGTTGACCCGTGCCCAGGAGATCCAACGGCAGCGAGAAGGGTATCTGGCCCTGGAAATGACCGGAGCCGAACGCTTCGACTTCGGCCTGCCCGACGACTACCTGCAGAGTCTCCGGACCTTCCGAAAATCGTAGCAGTCCGACACTTTCACTTTTCCAGAGGGCGGGTTCCCGCTATCGTGGACAGACTATGGGCAAAACGCTTCTTGATAAGGTCTGGGAGGAACACACCGTTCGCACGCTCCCCGACGGACGGACCCAGCTTCTGATCGGCACCCACCTTATCCATGAGGTGACGAGCCCTCAGGCTTTCGGCATGGTCCGCGACCTTGGCCTCAAGGTCCTCTACCCCAACCGCACCTTCGCGACCGTCGATCACATCGTCCCGACCGACCAGCGCGAGGAACCCTTCTCCGACCCTCTCGCCGACGCGATGGTGAAGGAACTCCGCAAGAACTGCGCCGAGACCGGCGTCACCTTCTTCGATCTTCCCACCGGCAAGCAGGGCATCGTCCACATCGTCGGCCCCGAGCAGGGCATCACCCAGCCCGGCACCACGATCGTCTGCGGCGACTCCCACACCTCGACCCACGGGGCCTTCGGCGCCATCGCCTTCGGCATCGGCACAAGCCAGGTCCGTGACGTCCTCGCGACCCAGACCATGGCGATCGGCAAGCCCAAGGTCCGCCGTATCAACGTCGACGGAAAGCTCTCCCCCGGCGTCTACGCCAAGGACGTCATCCTGCACATCATCCGCAAGCTCGGGGTGAACGGCGGCATCGGTTACGCCTATGAATACGGAGGCTCGACCTTCGACGCCTTCAGCCAGGAAGAGCGCATGACCGTCTGCAACATGTCGATCGAGGGCGGGGCCCGCGTCGGCTACGTGAATCCCGACGAGACCACCTTCGAGTACCTGCGCGGCCGCCCCTACTCCCCCGTGGGAGCCGAGTGGGATGCCGCCGTCGCACGCTGGAAGGCCGTCGCCTCCGACAAGGACGCGGTCTACGACGACATCGTCAACTTCAAGGCCGAGGAAATCCTCCCGACGGTCACCTGGGGCATCACCCCGGGACAGGCCGTCTTCATCGACGAGGCGATCCCCGATCCCAAGAACCTTCCCGAGAAGGACCGCGACACGGCCGCCGAGGCGATCGAGCACATGAAGCTCCCCGCCGGCACCCCTGTCGAGGGGATCAAGGTCGACGTGGCCTTCCTTGGCAGCTGCACCAACGGCCGCCTTTCCGACCTTCAGGAAGTCGCCAAATACATCAAGGGCCGCAAGGTCTCCCCGGACGTGAAGGCGATCGTCGTCCCCGGTTCGCAGGTCGTTGCCTCCATCGCCGAGAAGATGGGCCTCGCAGAGATCTTCCGCGAGGCCGGCTTCGAGTGGCGCGGGGCGGGATGCTCCATGTGCCTCGGCATGAACCCCGATAAGCTCGTCGGCGACCAGCTCTCCGCCAGCTCCAGCAACCGTAACTTCAAGGGCCGCCAGGGCAGCCCGACCGGTCGCACCATGCTCATGAGTCCGCTGATGGTCGCAGCCGCCGCCCTCACCGGGAAAGTCAGCGACGCCCGCAAGATCTTCGGAATCAAGTAAGAGCAAAAGTTGAAGGATGAGTTATGAAGTATGAAAAATCTGATTTCCTTCCTTGGACTTTGACCACAGTGCGTCTGCTTAGATTAACGAGCACATCGAGATAATAAAAACGGGCACCAGCTGACTTCCATCACCTTAACTGCACTCATTTCATCCCTCATCATTCTACCTTCATCCTTTCTTCTACCATGGCCCTTGCAAAAATCACCCAGGTCACCGGTCGCGGTGTGTTCGTTCCCGGCGACGACATCGACACCGACCGGATCATCCCAGCACGCTTCATGAAGTGCGTCACCTTCGACGGACTCGGCGAGTTCGCCTTTGCCGATGCCAAGGCCGCCGAGAAGGCCGCGGGACGCCTCCATCCTCTCGATGATTCCCGCTTCGACGGGGCAACCATCCTGATCTCGGGATCCAACTTCGGCTGCGGCAGCTCCCGCGAGCACGCCCCGCAGGCCCTCTACCGCTACGGCTTCCGCGCGATCATCGCCGAGAGCTTCGCCGAGATCTTCTTCGGCAACTCCACCACCCTCGGCATTCCCTGCGTGAAGATGTCCAAGCAGGACATCGCCGACCTTGCGGCACTCATCGAGAAGACCCCTTCCATCCAGGTGACCGTTGATCTCACAGAAAACAAGGTCACCACCGACGACGTGGATTTCAAGGCCGAGATCTCGATTCCGGGATCCGCCCGCGAGCCCCTCATCAACGGCCGCTGGGATTCGATCGCCGACCTCGTGGACGGCATCGAGGATGTGAAGGCCCGCGTCGCCGCGATTCCCTACCTAGCAGCCAAATAGGGAGCCGGGACAGGAGGAGACATTCCATGCCCTTCTCCCTGCTTCCCGACGAGAGGAAGGGAGAGATCCGGTTCCTGAGTCTCCGCAACGCGCTGGAATGCGCCGTCGGCGCCGTCGGGGTCTTTGTCCTCTGCATGATCGGGCAGAAGTTCTACGCGGTCGCCCAGACACTTGCCGCACCCCTTTGGCCCTCCAGCGGACTGGCCCTTGCGCTCCTACTACTGAGGGGATGGCGACTCTTCCCCGCCATCTCGTTTGGCACGATTGCCGCGACAACGACATTCGGCGATGCCCCCGTTTTCTGCATTGCCGGATCGGTTGCCAACACGCTCGAGTCGCTCATCGGGTGGTTCCTGATGGTCCGGATTCTCGGATTTTCGAATTCCATGACCCATGTCCGCGACATCATCGTCCTGATGCTCGGAGGCGCACCCTGGGGCACCATGGTGAGTGCGGTCATCTGCACCCTGGGACTAGTGGCGACCGGTGCCGTGAATCCGGACGCCATTCCACTCTCCAGCCTTCTCTTCTGGACCGGGAACGTCCTGGGCATCCTTGTTTTCACGCCGTTTTTTCTCCGCATCTTCCGGCGATGGAGGGAGGGAACCCTTGCCTCGATCACCCCCGCAGCCACCATCTGGAGCATCCTCCTCTCGCTCATCGTGGTCATCGGCTTCGGGCTGGAAAACACGGCCCATACCGGTCTCATTCCCCTCGCCTACCTCTCCTTTCCCGTGATGGTCTGGCTTTCCTTTGTCTGGCGCAGGGATGTCACCATGGCCCTCGCCCTCGTCACGACCCTGATGACCGCCTTCACCGCGACCGGCCATGGTCCGCTCCTGCGAACCGACCCCTTCGCAACCTATGCCGAGATGACGGTCTTCATCGCGATCTACGCGATCTCCTGCCTGATCCTGATGGCCGCTGTCGAGGAAGGGGCGGAAAGCACGCTCCTCCTGATGGAGCAACGGCTCAGCTCCACCCGCAAGGAGGCTGAACTCAGGAACATCCGCAACAATCTCAACCCCCACTTCCTCTTCAACAGCCTCAACACGATCAAGTCCCTCGTTGCCGAGGATGGAGCCAAGGCCCAGCAGGCCATTGTCGGACTCTCCCAGCTCCTTCGCTCCTCCCTGGAGGCCACCAGCAAGGAGGTGATCCCTCTCGGCGAAGAGCTCGCGGTGATCCGCAACTACCTCGACCTTCAGAAGCTCCGGTTTGAAGAACGCCTCGCCGTGCGTCTTGATGTGGCCGAATCCTGCGAGGCGATCCCCGTGCCTCCGATGATGTTCCACCAGTTGGTGGAAAACGCGATCAAGCACAGCATCGAACCGAGCGGTACCGGAGGCACGATCGGGATCACCGCACGGCTCGACACGGAGGCAGGCTTGCTCAGGATGCAGGTCGACAATACCGGAACCTTTGACGGTCAACATGGCGAGGGATTCGGCCATCACAGCATCCGGGAGCAGCTTGCGACGATCTACGGCCCCTCCGCCTCCCTTGCCGTGGAGCCAAGCGACGGGAAGGTCGTGATCACGATCACGGTCCCGACCTCCCCGCAAACCCGGCATCGCCCCCAAGACGACTCCTCTCATGCCTGAGACCGCGACGCACACCCCCGGCTGGAAGAGACTCTCCATCCTGATCGTGGATGACGAACGCCCTGCCCGCTCCGAGCTGGAACGCATGTTGCGGGGACTGGGGCACGAGGGACCGCTTGCCCAGGCCTCCTCGGTTGGCGAGGCATTGGAGAAACTCGGGAAAACTCCGGCCGATCTGATCCTCCTCGATATCCAGATGCCCGGCGGGGATGGATTCTCCCTGCTCTCCTCGCTGGGAAAGAATCGTCCCCCGGTGATCTTCACGACGGCCCACGACCGCTTCGCCGCCCGCGCCTTCGAGGAGAAGGCCGTCGATTACCTGCTCAAGCCCTTCTCGCTCGAACGCCTTGCCAGCGCCCTCTCGCGTCTCTCTCCCGGGGCAAACAAACCATCCCGCTATTCCGCCGACGACACGATCCTTCTGAAGATCGACGGCGAGTGCCACCTTCTCCGCGTCTCCCGGATCGAGTTGATCGAGAGTGCCGGCAACTCCTGCACCGTTTTCTGGGGCGAGAGGCAGGGACGCGTGGCCAGGTCGCTCAAATACCTTGCCGAACGTCTCGATCCCGGGCATTTCTTCCGCTCTTCGCGGGAACAGTTGATCAACCTCCGGCTTGCGGGCCCGTTTGCCTCGGACTCCTCGGGAAACCTTTCCACGGTGATGCCGTCCGGACGACGGATCCACTTCTCGCGACGTTGCAGCGCCCTGCTCCGTGCCCGCCTTCCCCGATGAAAGGAAACCATCTTTCGGATTATGACTATGAGCTTCCCCGGGAACTCATCGCGGAGAGACCTCCCGAGAGGCGTGATGCCTCCAGGATGATGGTCCTGCACCGGGACTCCGGTCAGGTCAGCCACCACCTCTTCCCCGAGATCACCCGATTCGTCACTGCCCGGGATCTTCTCGTGATGAACGACAGTCGCGTGATCCCGGCACGCCTGCACGACCGCTCGGGAAGGATCGAGATGCTGCTGCTCGAGAAACGGGATCCGCTTCACTGGACCGCCATGGTGAATCCGGGAAAGAAAATGCGTCCCGGTGCAGTGGTCGAGACCGCCGGGACCACGGCGACCGTGCTCGAGATCCTCGAGGACGGGCATCGTCTGCTGGAGTTTGCCGCACCACCGGACCTGGAGCACCACGGCGAGATGCCCATTCCTCCCTATTTCCACAGGGCTGCCGATGATCAGGACAAGGTGCGCTACCAGACCGTCTATGCACGGGAGGAGGGATCGGTCGCAGCCCCCACGGCGGGACTGCACTTCACGCCGGAACTTCTGCGGGAACTCCCCCACGCCTTCCTGACACTTCATGTCGGGGCCGGAACGTTTCTTCCGGTGAAAAGCGACGACCTCTCCGCCCACAAAATGCACAGCGAACGCTACACGCTGAGCGCGGAAACCGCCGATAGAATCAATGCGACCGGGGAGGCCGGCGGCAGGATCATCGCCGTGGGCACCACGTCGGCACGGGTACTGGAATCGCAGCCGCGCGGCCCGCTCCGGGCGGCCTCCGGCTCGACCGATATCTTCATCAAACCTCCCTATCTCTTCCACCACACGGATGCCCTCCTGACCAACTTCCACCTCCCCTGCTCCACCCTCCTGATGCTGGTGAGCGCTCTCGCCGGCCGCGAAACCATCCTCCGGGCCTACGCCGAGGCGGTCCAGGAACGCTACCGCTTCTTCAGCTACGGGGACTGCATGCTGATCATGTGATGCTTCGGATCACAGGCTGAAGGCTGAAGCGGTTTAGACTGAAAGCCCGATCAGATTTTCCTTCAGCCTTTGGCCTTCAGCCTTCAGCCTTTCCTGATGCCTCTCCTCACCATTTCCGAACTCAAGAAAAGGGCCCGGGAGCATTCCCCCTGCGAGGCGGAGATCCATGCCCAGATCGAGCGCATCACGCGCAAGGATGCCTCCAACGGAAAACCCTTCCAGGAAGTGCTCTTCCGCGACGCCTCCGACAGCATGACGCTGAGGGCATGGGCCGACACGGCGGCCTTCGCCTCCTGCGACGAATCCCGGGCGGGGGATTTCGTCTCCGTTTCCGGGAACTTCAGCCACAGCTCCGCCTTCGGTCTCGACGCCAAGGGATGGGAAATGGACTTTCTTGCCGAAGAGGCCACCGAGGCGCTTCTGGAGGGATCCGCGGAACGCCGTGAACTCCTTGATCGCCACGATGCCACGATCACCAAGGCAGTCGAGGGGGTCACCGATCCCAGGATCAAGGCGCTCTGCCTCCGTTTTCTCTCCCAGTATGGCGACCGCTTCCGGAGATCCGCGGCGGCCAGGGGGAACCATCATGCCCGCCGGGGAGGCCTCCTCGAACACACCGCCCGCATGATGGAATCGGCGCTCGCCCTGAGCGGCGTCTACCCCGAGCTCAACCGCGACCTGATGGTGGCAGGCGTCCTCTTCCACGACACGGGGAAACTCTGGGAAACCTGCCCTCCGGAGCGGGGATTCGGGATCGAGACGGAGCTGCGTGGGGAGCTCCTCGGACATCTCTCCATCGGCATCGAGTTGGTGAATGCCCTCTGGAGGGAACTCCCCAAGGAGGGGTGGGAAACCCTGACGCCCCCCTCCGAGGATGTGCGCCTCCATCTCCTGCATCTCGTCGCCGCGCATCACGGACAACTGGAATACGGATCCCCCGTCCTGCCGAAGACGCCCGAGGCCGCCGTGCTTCATTTCATTGATAACATTGATGCCCGGATGGAGATGTTCCTCTCGGCTTACCAGGCGGGAAAAGCCCCCTTGGAATGGGTGCGCCCGCTCGGCGTGGCTCCCGTCTCCCCGCTTCCGCATCATTCTCCGGAATCACCCTCCCCGACAGAGGAGGATTCTCTCTTTAGCCTTGCCAAGGAACCCCCTCTGAAGTGATTTTTACAGACCCGTGAAAGCGCTCCCCCTCTCCCTGCTGGCCGTGGCCCTGATTGTGCCCTCCCTTGCTCTGGCCGACATCCAGGCCCCTCCCCAGTCGGATCAGGGACCGACGCGTAAACTTGGTCGCGGTCTCGGCAACATGCTTTACGGTTCGACGGAAATCTTTGACTCCATGTCCGATGTGAACTACGCCGAGGGTAATTCCGCCGCCTTCAGCTACGGGCTTGTCCGCGGTCTCGGACGCACCTTCGCCCGATTCGGATACGGTCTCTTCGAGACCCTGACCTTCCCCTTCCCCACCAACCACGGGACCTACAAACCGCCGTACGGGAACAACATCCAGTGGTTGAACTCGGGCTATTCGGAGTTTCCTCCCGAGCTGGGCTTCGAGACCAAGTACGATTACTCGCGCCAGTACCCCAGCCAGAGCTGGTAGTCGCCGACGGCCGGCAGGGCCTGAAACCTTGATCCCTGAGAAATTCAGGGATCGGACCGAAGAGTCTTTAGATCAGGCCTCCTCTTTCTCCGCCGCGTTCCAGACCCGGTAGCCCGAGACGAATTCCTTCCGGAACTCCGCAAACGATCCGTCCAGGATGGAGGAACGGATCTTCCTCATGAGCGAGAGGTAGAAATGGAGGTTATGGAGCGTGATCAGGCGAAGCCCGAGGATCTCCTCCGCCTTCACGAGGTGGCGCAGGTAGGCTCGTGAAAACGTCGTGCACGCCGGGCAGGTGCATCCCTCTTCGATCGGCAGGGGATCCCTGGCAAAGGGGGCGTTCTTGAGATTCACCGTCCCCTTGGCCGTGAAGGCGGTGCCGTTCCGCGCAATCCTCGTGGGGAGCACGCAGTCGAACATGTCGACACCCCGCGCCACCATCTCCACCAACTGGGGGGGCGTTCCGAGCCCCATCGCGTAGCGCGGGGCGCTTTCCGGCAGGAAGGGAACGCTCGACTCCACCGCCTTCATCATCTCCGGCTCCGGTTCCCCGACGCTCACTCCCCCCACGGCATAGCCGTCGAATCCGATCTCAACCAACGAACGAGCGGATCGCTCCCTCAGGTCGGCGTAGGAGCTGCCCTGCACGATGCCAAAAAGGAGCGGCCTCCCCTCCTCCGGCTGGGTCCGCCACCATTCGCGGGAACGACGCTCCCATCGGGTGGTCAACTCGAGGCTCTTCTCCGCATCCTCACGGCTGCACGGGAACGGGGGGCACTCGTCAAAGGCCATGACCACGTCGCTGCCAAGATCGAGCTGGATCTGCATCGAGGTCTCGGGGCCGATGAAGGTCGGCGTGCCGTCGAGATGATTCTGAAAATGAACACCCTCCTCGGTGATCCGCCTCAATTTGGAGAGGGAAAACACCTGAAAACCCCCGCTGTCGGTCAGGATGGAACGGTCCCACCCCATGAACCCATGGAGCCCCCCGAGATCCCGGATCACCGATTCCCCGGGCCGGACATGCAGGTGGTAGGTGTTGCCGAGGATGATCCTGGCACCGAGGGAGCGGAGTTCCTCCGGGGAGACCGCCTTGACGGTCGCCTGCGTGCCGACCGGCATGAAAACGGGCGTCTCCACATCGCCCCGGCGCGTGTGAAGGATGCCGGCCCTCGCCTTGCTGGAGGAATCGGTGTGAAGAAGTGTGAAGGGCGTTGAATGACTCAAAGTGATGAAAGGGATGACTGCATGGATAAATATGGAAATCAGGAAAACTAGAACTGAATTAATGCCGAAGCATTAAAATCCGGAGAATACCCTGAATGACTTCCTTCTTTTCCGGCATTCCTGATTTCCACATTCAATTCCCTATCTCTTAGCCTCCAAAGCCGTTTTCCAGATCCCAGACGACCTTGCCGCCGACGATCGTGGAGAGGGCGCGGCCCCGCAGCGGCATGCCGTGGAAGGGGGTGTTGCGGGAGAGGGAGGGAGATTCCGCCTTGTCGTAGGTCCAGGCGTGATCGGGATCGAGGATCGTGATATCAGCTGCGGCGCCCGGGGAGAGGGTCCCGCGGTCAAGGTTGAGCAATTTGGCCGGGTTCACGGTCAGCATCGCGATGATCTGCGGGAGCGAGAGGGCCTTCCGGCGGTGGAGGAGGATCTCCAGGAAAACGGGAAGCTCCGTCTCAAGGCCGAGGATCCCGAAGGGGGCGCGGTCAAACTCGACCTCCTTCTCGTACGGTGCATGGGGGGCATGATCGCTCGCGAGGATGGTGATCGTCCCGTCCGCGATACCGGCCACGATCTCGTCGATGTCGGCCTGCGTCCTCAGGGGAGGATTCATCTTAAAGTTGGTGTCGAAGGTCTTCAGATCCCCGTCCGTCAGGCAGATGTGGTGGGGGCAGGCCTCGGCCGTGATGGGTACGCCGCGGCGACGGGCCTCACGCAGCAGGCGGACGCTCCGGGCGGAGCTGATGTGCTGGCAGTGGATGGGGTGGGCGGTTTCCTCGGCGAGCAGGATGTTGCGGGCGACGATGAGGTCCTCGGCAAGCGAGGGCCAGCCGGGAAGACCGAGCCTCGTGCTCCACTCCCCCTCGTTCATCACACCATCGGCACTCAGCGTCGATTCCTGGCAATGATCCATCACCGGGAGACCGAACTGTCGGGCATACTCGACGGCGCGACGCATGACCCCGTGATTCTGGACGCATCGGCCGTCATCGGTGAGGGCGACAACCCCTGCCGCCGCAAGCGCCCCGATCGGGGCCATCTCCTCACCGCCAAGTCCCCGGGTGATCGCCCCGGTGCAGAAAACGTTCACGCAGGCCGTGGAGGCCGCCCTCTCCTGGATCCAGGCGATGGTGGCGGGACTGTCCGCCACCGGGGAGGTGTTGGGCATGCAGACGACGGTGG
>JACCDT010070353.1_pt1 | contig 19363 bp, 15 predicted proteins | sample 7446291 | NCBI WGS metagenome assembly JACCDT01 (sample SAMN15323446, study PRJNA562643) | freshwater metagenome | isolation source: river surface water | place: USA:Blue River Watershed | collected 2017-08-17 | reverse complement strand
TGCCGTCTCAGGTCGCGGAGCAGGCTGCGCTGTGGTGCGCTCCCGCGGCGTTCGCCGAACGGGGCGTCGCCCGCGGGCTCGATACTCGGGGCCATGCTTGCGAGGGTCGGCGTACTCGCGCGGATTGACCGTCCAATACGTGCCAGAGTCGGCACCGACCCAGGCGGCCCCATCCCAGACTGGCTCAGCCTCTGTCGCTCCGTCATACGTGGTGGAGCCAGGGTGCGCACTGGCTGTTGACTGCGTGCCAGCGCTCGGTTGAGCCGGTTGCGGCGTGCGGCGAGGCGCAGGTGCAGGTGCTGTACGAGCTGGTGGTAGGTCACGAGTTGGTGCACCGATGCGCCCCGCAGCAATCGCGTCAGCGAGTGCAACCTCGTACGCCTCGGTGATCCGCGCAAACTGCGAGGCAGTTTTGCCACCACCAATCGCATCTGGATGCGTCGACTTTGCTAATCGGCGAAAGGCAGACTTAACCTCGCGCGCAGATGGCTGCCCAGGGAGACCGAGTACACGCCATGCTTCCTCTTTGCGCATCTTTGCCGTTGGCACGACTTACGAAACCTTGAGCGTCGCGAGCGACTCCCCGGGTCGTACCGTAGCGAGTGCTGCACCGCCCCGCGGATCGGCAAGGCTCACGCTGCGATGCGAATCGAGCGATGCTGCTGCGGCAACGCTGGCGCCGATCGCCGCAAGTACGGCGACTGTCGCAACGCGGCCAGAGCGAGCCGCTGCATCACCATCCTCGGTGCGCACCGCGATGCCGTAGCCCGGCAGGCCAACAAGGCAGAGCCCCTCAGCTCCTTGCTTTGCGACAACGAGCCCCTCGCCACCGCGAATGAGATCGGTATCCAGGAAGCCCGCCCCCGAGATGAGGCGGGGGTTCTTGATGGCGGCAACGCGAACGCGATCAAGCAGCGCGCGGTAGCGCTCTGGCACGTGCTCATCGTGCGGGGTCGCCCAGCGTCGCGCCCCCTCCGCCGCTGCGCGAAGCGGGATCGCCGAGGTGGGGATCGCACAACCATCAATACCCCACGGCGCTGCGTGCAGGTCAACGCTCAGCAACTCACCCACGACGGTGCGCAACTCGCGCTGCACCGGGTGATCAAAACTCTCGTACCCGACCGGATCAAACCCGCGTGCCTTCGCCAGGAGCAGCAGTGAGAGGTGCTGCCCTGAGCACATGTGGGCAAGCAGCTCGCCGCTTCCGCCACGAGCGCTCTGCGGTCGGCCGTGCACAAGGTGTGCTGGGTTCAGTCCGAAGGTGTCGATCATCCGCTGCGCCACCGCGATGTGCTCGTCGGCGCCCGCGTGACTCGCCGAAGCGAGGGCGATCATCTCGTCGTCGAGCGTGAGGCCCGCCTCGTCTGCTGCAGCCAAGGCCGCCACTGCGGTGAAGGGCTTCACGGAGCTGCGCAACGAGATCAGCCGATCTGGCTCGCCAAGGCTTGCGGCGAGGCGACCCCCGCCTGCCACCACCGCCACGTCGCCGCGATGTGCCGCCTCAGTGATTTGGCCTCGCTGGACCACCGTAATCACCGGCGGTGGCGCACCCTCGCCGACGCGAGCGTTGCTCATGCCAGGCCGAGGGCCTTGTCAACCTCTGTCAGGCCGCGGTCGATCACATCGAACGCAAAGTCAAGCTCCTCGTTCGTGATGATGAGCGGTGGATTCGTGAAGAATCCATTCCATCGCACGATCGTATAGAGGCCGTTCTTGCGGAAGAAGGCGCCGAGCGCCAGCATCTCTGGTGCGCTGGTGTTGAACGCCGCGATCGGCTCTTGCGTCTTCGGATCACGCACCAGCTCAATGATTCCGAAGAGTCCGATGTTGCGAATTGGCCCGACGCAGGGATGCTTCGCCTTCATGCGCTCATGATGCGCGCGGAGCGTCTTCCCCATCGTAGCGGCGCGGGTAATCAGGTCGTCCTCCTCGTAGACCTCGATCGTGGCGAGGGCGGTCGCGCAGGCGAGCGGATGGCTGTTGTAGGTCAACCCGCCACCAAACACCTTCTCAGCGAAGTGATCGGCAATCGGCCGTCGCATGCCGAGAGCGCCGAGCTGCACATAGGCGCTGGTCAGGCCCTTCGCCATGGTGATCATGTCGGGCACGACGCCGGAGTGATCGATGGCGAACCACTTCCCTGTTCGGCCGAACCCGGCCATCACCTCGTCGGCGATCAACAAGATGCCGTGGCGATCACAGATGTCACGCAGCCCCTGCATGTAGCCATCGGGCGGAATCAGGATTCCGTTCGTACCGACAACCGGCTCAACGATGATTGCGGCGACGGTATGCGGCCCTTCGAAGCGAATGATCTTCTCGGTCTCCGCGAGCACCTCAGCGACCGGGCGTGGCTCGGCGGCACCGAACTCGTGGAAGTCAGGGATGCGGAAGATGCCAGGCATTCCTGGCTCGGCGAACCAACGACGCGGATCGCCAGTGGCGCTGAGCGCTCCAGAGGTGCCGCCGTGGTACGAGCGATAGCGTGCGGCGATCTTGTGACGGCCGGTATAGAGGCGCGCGATGCGGAAGGCGTTCTCGACCGCTTCAGCACCGCCGTTGGTGAAGAAGAAGGCGTCAATGTCACCAGGGCAGATCTCGGCCAGCTTCGCACCGAGTCGGGCGCGCGGCTCGGTCGCCATAAACGGGTTTGCGTAGGCGAGCGTTGCCGCCTGATCCGTAATCGCCTTCAGCACTCGCTCATCACCGTGGCCGATGTTGGTACACATGAGCTGACTGTTGAAGTCGAGGAACTTCTCCTCTTCAGGGGTCCAGAACCAGGAGCCCTTTGCGCGAGCGATCGGAATCGGATTCGCTGCAGCCTGAGCGGACCATTCGGTCATGGTGTGGCGCTTGGAGAGGGCGACCATCTCTGGCCCGCTCAGTGGGGTTCGCTTGGCTGCGCTCATAGAACCTCCCAGTGATGAGGCGCAGGCGCGCCCTCGTGCCGCTGAGGATACCCCCCTTCTGGTGGTGCGTGGCGCGAGACAATCACGCCGTGCGCCGCGCTTAGGGCGCGGATCGGCGAGAATCTCGCCATGGCAACAACCATTGAAAGCTTGGCCGCACAGAGTGCCCCAGCCACCCTGAAGAACTACATCAACGGGCAGTGGGTCGCTTCGACCTCGAACGAGCGCCTTGTGGTGCCGAACCCGGCTACCGAGGCCCCCCTCGCCTACGTGCCTCTCTCGAATGCCGCCGACGTGCAGGCTGCCGTTGATGCGGCGCGAGCCGCCGCGTACGAGTGGGGCGAGATGCCGCCACCAGAGCGAGCCGGCTACCTCTTCAAGTTGCGTGAGGCGATGCTTGACAACCGCGAAGCGCTCGCCAAGCTCGTCACCACCGAGAACGGCAAGGTGCTCAGCGATGCAACAGGCGAGGTCCGCCGCGGCATTGAGGTCGTCGACTTCGCCTGCGGCGCCCCAACACTCCTCATGGGCCAGAACCTTGACCAGGTCTCGCGCGGCATCGACTCCGAGATGGTGCGCTTCCCTGTTGGCGTCGTCGCCGGCATCACACCATTCAACTTCCCCTTCATGGTGCCAATGTGGATGCTGCCACTCGCGATCGCTTGCGGCAACTCGTTCATCTTGAAGCCGTCTGAGCGCACACCGCTCTCGTCGCAGCGCATCATCGAGATCTGCGAAGAGGCCGGCATTCCGGCTGGCGTTGTTGGCTTGGTGCATGGTGCTGTTGAGACGGTCACCGGCCTGATCACCAACCCAGGCGTTGATGCCATTAGCTTCGTTGGATCAGAGCGCGTGGCGCGCATTGTTTACGAGACTGCGGCCAAGAGCGGTAAGCGCGTGCAGGCGCTCGGCGGTGCCAAGAATCACATCATCGCCATGCCTGATGCGGTGCTTGATCAGAGTGTGCCAAACATCGCGGAGTCTGCCTTCGGCAATGCGGGGCAGCGTTGCCTCGCAGGCTCGGTCCTCACGCTCGTCGGCGAAGCGCGTGAGCGAATGTTGCCGCGACTCCTCGAACACGCCGACACGATCAAGATGGGATTCGGCCTTGATGCTGGTGTCTCGCTCGGTCCCGTGATCCGCGGTGAGGCACGTGAGCGCATTCACACTCTGGTCGACCAAGGGGTTGCTGCAGGAGCGAAGATGCTGCGCGACGGTCGCGGCACTGGGCCCGAGAAGGGCTACTTCGTTGGCCCAACGCTGCTTGAGATCGCGCCAACCTCGCCACTCGCACGCGAGGAGGTCTTCGGGCCAGTCCTCTCGATTCTCTACGCCAAGGACCTCGATGAGGCGCTCCGGCTGATGGCCGAGACGAACGAGTACGGGAATGCTGCGAGCATCTACACCGCTTCTGGCTCAGCGGCCCGTGAGTTCAAGCGCAAGGCGACCTCGGGCATGCTCGGCGTGAACGTTGGCGTCGCAGCCCCAATGGCCTTCTTCCCGTTCAGCGGTCGCCGCAAGAGCTTCTTCGGCGACCTGCACGCGACCGGTCGCGACGGGGTGGAGTTCTACACCACGAAGAAGGTCATCACCGCTCGCTGGTTCTAATCAAGAGCGCCGCTGGCGCTAGAGCAGATCGACGAGCTCTTTCACTGCATCGGCCGAGCGCTTGAATGCCGCGGCTTCGTCACTCGTCAAGGTGATCTCAATGATCTTCTCGATGCCGTTGCCGCCGATTACGACAGGGACCCCAACGTAGAGACCGTCGACGCCATATTCGCCCTCAAGAAGGGCGGCGCATGGGATCAGTCGACGGCGGTCGAGCAGGATGCTCTCGACTACTTCGAACGTGGCTGCTGCTGGTGCGTAATAGGCCGAACCGGTCTTTAGCAGCTCAACGATCTCGGCGCCACCACTGCGGGTTCGCTTGACGATTGCCTCGATGCGATCTGCAGCGAGGAACTCTGGCAACGGAATACCGCCAATTGATGAGTAGCGCGGGAGCGGCACCATCGTGTCACCGTGACCGCCGAGCACAAATGCACGCACATCCTCAACGCTTACGCCCGCCTCTTGCGCAATGAAGGTGCGATAGCGCGCGGAGTCGAGGGTGCCGGCCATGCCGATCACGCGGTGCTTTGGGAATCCCGACGCCTTGAGGGCAACGTGACACATCGCGTCAAGCGGATTGGTGACGACGACCAAGATGGCGTCAGGGGATCGCTTCGTTGACTCGGTGACAACACTGCGGACAATGCCAGCATTAGTGTTGAGCAGATCGTCGCGGCTCATCCCTGGCTTGCGGGCGATACCACTGGTGACGACGATCACGTCGGAGTTCGCCGTGTCGTCGTAGTTGTTGGTGCCGATGATGTGGGCGTCGTGACCCACGACCGGAGCCGCCTCGGCAAGGTCAAGCCCCTTCCCCTGAGGGAGCCCCTCCACGATGTCGATCAGAACGACATCGGCGAGCCCGGACTCAGCGATGCGCTGGGCGGTTGTGGCCCCCACGTTGCCTGCGCCGATGACGGTGACCTTGCGACGCTGAATCTTTGCCATGAGCCCTCCTCTCTCGGCGGGATCGCCGAGCACGCTGATCCTACCGCTGGCGCTGCTTCTTGGCGGGGGTGGCCGTTCGTAGGCGGACGATAGCGACCAGCAGCGTGACGAACAGCACCGTCCCCATCACGAAGTAGGCGGTCGCAATGCCGCCCACCTGCCAGTTTTCTAGACGAAGGCCCTCAAGAGCGATGCGGGTGACGCTATACCAAGCGACGGCCCCGAGGCCGATCATTCCTGGGAGGAGATGCCCCTTAAGCCGCTGTCCGAGTGCAGGAAGGATCAGCGCACCAGCCAGACCCGAGAGCGACTCGTAGAGGAAGAGCGGGTGGAACCGCGTTGCTTCGCCGACTGCGGCACACGACACGGTAGCGGCGCGATGGGCGCAGTCGATTGCAAGCCCCCAGGGAAGATCGGTCGGCGCACCGTAGAGCTCCTGGTTGAACCAGTTCCCCCACCGTGCGATTGCCTGCATCACTAGGATCGCCGGACCGGCTACGTCAACCCAGCCCCACGGCTCCTGTCGCCAGCGGCGAAGGATCACCACAAGGGCGATGGTGCCAGTGATGAGACCACCTGGAGCGCCGAGCCCCTCGTACGGAGGAATGAGGGCAGCGATCGGGTTTGCTGCAAACTGCCGCTCCCATGCGTCAATCACGTGATAGAGGCGACCACCAGCTAGCGCGGCGATCGAGATGATGATGAGACCGTCGAGAATCAACTTCTCGTTGAGGGAACGACGTCGTGCTTCGCGGAGCATGAACTGATACGCCACCAAGAGCCCGATGGCGTAGAGGACTCCATACCAACGGATGACGATCGGTCCGAGCTCAAGCAGAACGGGATCGGGTGGGATGGGCAGCATCTAGACGTTGACTCCGATCAGTGAACCGACGGCATAGGTGATTGCGGCCGCCGCTGCACCAATCGCCAGCTGGCGAAGCCCCGTGTAGATCGCCGACTTACCCGTAAGCAGACTGACTGCAGCGCCGACACCGAAGAGTGCGACCGCTGTTAGGGCGATGCTTGCGAGTAGCGCGGAAGAACCGGTCAGCAAGATGAACGGCACGAGCGGCACAAGCGCACCAAGCGCAAAGGAGACAAAAGAACCGAAGGCGGCGCCCCAGGGAGAGCCAAGCTCTTCTGGGTCGAGGCCGAGCTCTTCGCGGACGAGCGTCTCAAGCGCAATCTTCGGATCGCCCATCAGGCGCTTGGCGATGGCCTTAGCCTCATCATCAGGGAAACCACGTGCGCGATAGATCGACGCAATCTCCGCCTCCTCCTCTTCGGGCATTGCTTCAAGCTCTGCGCGCTCCAGTTCAATCTGGCGCTCAAGGAGTTCGGTCTGACTGCGCATGGAAACGTACTCGCCCGCCGCCATGCTGAATGCGCCGGCAAGCAAGCCTGCGACGCCGGCGAGCACAACGAAGCTGCCCTGCCCACCGACGGTAACCGCTCCTGCGATACCCATCACCAGAGCGGCATTTGAAACAAGGCCGTCGGAAACACCGAAGATGATCGCCCGCAGCGTGCCGCTGTTCCCGGCGCGGTGCCACGGCTCGCGCGCCTTTGTCTCTTCGAGGGCGGCTCGGTGTGCGCCGCTACTCTTCCCTGTGTCGAGTTCGCGCCAGATGTCGGCATGCTTCGCCTCATCAGCGGCAATGTCGGTGACCTCAGCCACGTCGCTATGAGCGCCGTAGACCTCCTCTTCGTACCCTTCAAGCGCCTTCACCATGTCACTCACGGCACGGGTGCCAAAGAGGCGAGCCAGAAGGGCGATCTGACGCACGCGCCAACTCGGGCGCTTGCTGGCAGGTACCTGCTCGCCGAGGCTGAGGAGCTTCGCCTCCCAGATCGCGGCGTGTCGCCGCTCACTGGTGGCGATGCGCTCAAAGGCGCTCCGGCGGGCGGGGTCCTTCTCGATCTTGGCGAGGGCGTCGTACAAGAAGATTGCGTCGCGCTCTAGCGCGAGACCGGCAAGGCTTGCAGCGCGATCCTTGATCTCTTGCATTGGGGCTCCCCTCTTGCGCATCTGGTGCGCGTCGCCCCCATCGTAGCGCGCTGCGCAGGGCTAGGTTTGTAGTACCACCCATCCCTGTTCGTCAACGCTCACCACATGAACCCCGAGCGGGACCTCAGCCGGTGGATCGAGCGGCTCGCCGCTCTCAAGGTCGAATCGCGAGAGGTGCAGCGGGCAGGTCACCGTAGGGCGATCAACGGTGGCGGGAGAGAGGAAGCCACGATCGAGCTCGCAATACTCGTGCGTACAAACCCCGTCGACCGCCAGGAGCTTGCCGCCGCGATTCACCACCAAGATGGCTACGCCACCTGGCCAGGCGAGACGCATGGTGCCGTCAGGAAGTTCGGCTGCAGGGAAGAGGCGCTCTGCTGGCATGGGGTGAGCTTAGGAGGCGAGTGCTGCAGGCTGCTTTGCCAGCGCAGCGTCAAGCTTTGCTGCAAGCACCTCGCGCAGGCGCTCCGCTTCTGCATCAAGCGGGAGTGCAGCAACAACGGGCTCAAGGAAGCCCATCACAATCGTGCGACGCGCTTCGGCATCGGTGAGCCCGCGTGAGCGCAGGTAGAAGATTTGGGCTGGGTCAATTGGCCCAACAGAGCTGCCGTGCGCCGCGCGCTCGCAGTCTGGCTGGTCGATCCAGAGCGATGGAATCGCAACGCTGCGGGCCGTCTTTGAGAGGAGCATACCGAACTCACCAAGGTACGAGTTGGTGCCACGCCCGCTGCGCGGGATCGTCGTGACACCCTTGATGTAGCCGCGTGCGTTTCCGGCAAACACACCCTTTGCAAGTAGGTCGCCCACCGTCTTCTGGCCGGAGTGCAGGCTGTAGGTGGTGAGGTCGTGAATCTGATCGCCAGCACCGAAGACCACCTCTACCTGGCGAACGCCAGATCCATCCCCCGCAAGCAGGTGATCGATGCGACCGCGCACCAGCCGTGCGCCAACCTGCGCCACGGCAAGCTGCAGCTGCGCCTTCTCGCCAAAGGTGTGACGTCGGACGGTCACGTAGGCACGATCTTCGGGGAGGTCTTGGATGGAGGAGAGGGCCAACGTCGCGCGGGCCCCGAGCGTAATCTCGCTACTGGTCGCCAAGAGCGATGTGGCAACTGCAGGTGCAGCAGCGCTGCCGCTGATCTCTTCCACGATCGAGGCCTGCGCGCCGTCGCCGAGGGAGACTGCGATGCGCGCAAGGAGCGACGAGCCAGACTCTGGGGCAACGATGCGCACAACAATCGGTGCGCGCAGATGACCGGCGCTCAGTGAAATCGAGACGCCGGTGTTCCAGAGGGCGGCAACCAACGCAGCGGTGCGATCCTCACTTGCGCCACCCATCGGCGTGGATGGGGCGAGCGGTGCAATGCTCAGGTCGGCAGTGGTGGCCTCCCCGCCAAGGTAGGCGCTGACCCCTGCGCTCGAGATTTCAATGAGTGCCGCGGCGCCCTCCGGCAGTGCCGTTGCGGGGAGTGCTCGAATCTCCTGCGGGAGAACGGCGGGCGCTGCGCGCTCAACCTCTGCCGCCCGAAGGTCAACGTACCCGGTGAAGAGCAGGTTCGACTCAGTCGGGAGGGCGTGAAACGCGGCGAGTGCCACGGTTCGCTCAGGTAGGCCTACGCCTCCTGGGCTGAGCTTGGTGATCATCTCGGTTGTTGCCCACTCGAGTGGGAGATCAGCGAGTGCGCGGCGGGTCACCCGAGGGCCCCCTCCATCTCGAGTCGAATCAGGCGATTGAACTCAAGGGCGTACTCCATCGGCAACTCCTTGGTGAAGACTTCAAGGAAGCCCTGCACGATCAAGTTCGTCGCCTCGTTCTCTGTCATGCCGCGGCTCATCAGATAGAAGATCTGATCGTCGGAGACGCGACCGACTGTTGCCTCGTGGCTCATTGAGGTGTCGTCCTCTTGGATGTCGATGTACGGGTAGGTCTCAGAGCGGCTCCCCTCGTCGAGGATCAGCGCATCGCAGCGCACGCTCGTGGTGACGCCCGTTGCGCCCGGTGCCACGCGGACGGTGCCGCGATACGTTGCCACGCCGCCGTCCTTGCAGACTGACTTGCCGACGATGCGGCTGGTGGTGTTCGGCGCAAGGTGCACTGCCTTCGCACCGGTGTCCTGATGCTGACCCTTAGAGGCAACGGCAACAGAGACGATCTCGGCGTGTGCCTTCTCGCCGAGCAGGTAGATGCCTGGGTACTTCATGGTGAGCTGCGCTCCCGTGTTGGCGTCGATCCACTCAACCGTTGCGCCAGCATGCGCGTGTGCGCGCTTCGTCACCAGGTTGTAGACATCGTTCGACCAGTTCTGAATCGTGGTGTAGCGAACCTTCGCGCCTGGGAGTGCAATCACCTCAACAACGGCAACGTGCAGTGAGTCGGTCGCCCAGTTTGGCGCTGTGCAGCCCTCGATGTAATGGAGGCTCGCCCCTTCATCAACAACGATCAGGGTTCGTTCAAACTGACCAGTGTTCTGCCCGTTGATGCGGAAGTAGGCCTGCAGTGGCAACGGCACATCAACACCCTTTGGCACATAGACGAACGAGCCGCCCGACCAAACAGCAGAGTTCAGTGCGGCGAACTTGTTGTCTTCTGCCGGCACAACGGTGCCGAAGTACTTCTTGAAGATCTCTGGGTACTCCTTCATCCCCTGGTCAGTACCCATGAAGACGACGCCGAGCTTCTGTAGGTCTTCGCGAACGGAGTGATAGACAACCTCGGAGTCGTACTGCGCGCCAACGCCCGAAAGGAACTTGCGCTCCGCCTCAGGGATGCCGAGTCGCTCGAACGTCTTCTTGATCTGGTCGGGGACGTCGTCCCACGACTTCTCTTCGCGCTCGGATGGCTTGCGGTAGTAGACAATCTTCGAGAAGTCGAGCTTGGTGAGGTCGCCACCCCACATCGGCATCGCACGCGCCTCAAAGTGCTTGAAGGCGCGAAGGCGATACTCCAGCATCCAGGCTGGCTCGCCCTTCGTCTCGGAGATCTCCCGAACCGTCGCCTCGGTGAGGCCGGCCTTCGTCTCGCGCAGGTAGGTGATGTCGTCGTGGAAGGCGTACTGCTCCCGTTCGTCGCGAACCGTCTCCTTAGCGACCGTCATGGAGCCTCCTCTTCCCTGCTGGACCGTGCGGGGTAATCCCGACTGATCCTATCAGGATTGGGCGTGCGCCCCGATTAGGCGGCCTTTACCCGCTTCCCTCGTGAGAGGTTCTCCTTGAGCCCGTCAACCAAGCTATAGACCACCGGCACCACGAGTAGGGTGAGCAGGGTTGACGAGAGCAACCCGCCAATCACCACGGTTCCCAACTCGGCGGCGATGATCGATCCCTCGCTTGGTCCCAACGCGAGCGGTAGGAGGGCCAGGATCGTTGCGATCGCGGTCATCAGGATTGGGCGTACGCGTGTTGCACCAGCGCGCAGCAGGGCGTCCTTGGTTGGAACCCCCTCATGGCGGAGTTGTTCAACGCGGTCGAGCAGCACGATGGCGTTCGTCACCACGATACCGATCAACATCAAGAACCCGATAAGTGCCGAGATACCAATCGGACGATTGGTGAGCAAGAGCGCCGGGAAGGCGCCGATGACGGCGAGCGGCAGACTGAACATGATCACGAGCGGATCAACCAGCGAGTTGAATACCAGCACCATGGTCAGGTAGACGAGCAGGATCGCAACGGCCATCGCCGTGAAGAGGCCGCCGAACGACTCGTTCTGCTGCTCCGTCACGCCGGCGAGGCGCACGTCGACCTTGCTCAACTTCCCTGCATCCTGCAGTTCGGTAACCGCTGTCTTGACGGCAGTGTTCACGGCGCCTGTGTCGGCGACCGCAATCTCACCCGTCACGTTAGCGGCGAGCGACTGATCGATGCGCGTAACGCTGGAAGGAACGGAGAGTTCCTCGATCGTTGCGATGCTGCTGAGTGGCACCTTCTTCGCTCCACCGACAAGGAACGCGCCGAGCGCGTCAACGTCACTCATGGAGCTGCTATCAATTTTGATGGAGAGATTCACCTTCGAGCCATCAATCGTGATCTGCCCGAGCTGCGAACCGACGAGGAGATTGCGCACCTCTCCGGCTACCTGCGCTGCCGAGAGACCAGCCATCGCAGCTGCAGACGGGTTGACCGTGATCTCAATCTGGCGGCCGGCCTTCACGAGATCACTCTTGACGTTTGCGAGATCACTGTTTGTAGCGAGTGTTGTAACGAGAAGATCCGATGCGGCCTCTACGTCAGCGGCTTGCTCGCCAGTAATGATCACCGAGATCGCGTTAGAGCCGGCGGCAAAGCCGATCTCTTCCACTGTCACGGTCCATCCCTGGGTGCCGACCTCTGCGAGTGATTCCGCCAACCGCGTCTTCGCTTCAGCGAGATCGGTATCGGAGCTGAGGACGACCGTCATGCGTGCGGCGTTCGGCGCCCGGCCCGTGGTAGCGGCGACGAGCGTCTGCGTACCTGTTGAATCCGCACTCGGAATCGAAGTGGTGACCAACTCAACCGTTTGGTCCTTGGCAAGAATCTCGTAGGCGACGCGGCTGCGCGTAAGCACGCGCTCTGTCGAGGTGCCGAGTGGCGGGTTGACCGTCACCGTCAGAACCTTCTCACTACCGCTGTTCAAGAATTGAGTTGGGATAGACCCTGCGAGCGAGGTGGCCCCAAGGAAGAGGCTGAACGCAATGAGCAGGGTGGCGAACTTCGTTGCGCGGCGACGCAGCGCAAGCCCGAGCACCGGCAGATAGAGACGCCCCCAGATGGAGACCTCCTCGTGGTCGGTGTCGACCGCGTACGGAATCGTTACCTTGGAGCCCTTCACCTTGACCAAGAAGTAGGCGAGTACTGGGATCACCGTGAGAGCAACAATCAGCGACGCGAGCAGGGCGTAGGTGACGGTGAGCGCGAAGGGGAGGAAGAACTGGCTGATCAGGCCGCCCACGACGCCGAGCGGCAAGAAGACCGCAATCGTCGTGATGGTCGAGCTGGTGATCGCCGAGGAGACCTCGCGTGTGCCGTTGAGCACCGCTTCACCGATCGGCTCGCCTTGGCTGCGGTGTCGGTAGATGTTTTCGAGCACGACAATTGAGTCGTCGACGACCCGACCAACCGCTACGGCGAGGCCACCAAGGGTCATGATGTTGATGCTGATTCCGGTCACCGACATCAGGATGATGGCCGCCAAAACGCTCAGCGGAATGCTTACCGCAGCGACGATGGTTGAGCGCAGGTTCAGCAAGAAGACAAAGATCACGACGACGGCGAAGGCTGCCCCTAGGCCGCCCTCCTTCAGGAGGGCATCAATGGATTCAAGGATGAAGATGGACGAGTCGGTGACGATTGAGTGATTCACCTGTGCTGCATGTGCTTCGGCGAACTTTTCGATGGCGGCGATCGAGTCCTGCGCGGTCGTGACCGTATTGGCCTCGGCCGACTTACTCACACTGATGGTGAGGCCAGGGGTGCCGTTCGTCTCGGACCAGCCGGTGGTGTGCACCTCGGCGAGCGAGACGGTCGCGACATCCTTAAGGAAGACGGCGAATGGCTGACCGGCAGGTGATACCCCGCCGCCAACGATCAGGTTCTCAAGGTCGGCGACGGAGGTGAAGCGACCTGTGGCTGACACTGGCACCAAGGTTGTGCCAACTGGGAGCTGACCACCTGGGAAGGTCAGATTGTTCGCCTGGATTAGACCCTGTACTTGCGACATGGTGACGCCGGTCGCGGCGAGCTTGGCTGCATCAAGTTGAATAAAGGCCTGCGTCTCAACGCCACCCGAGAGATCGGCGGCCGAAATGCCACTGATGCCACGAATGCTCGGCATGAGCTCGCTCTGTGCAAGAGCGGCAAGCTCGGTCAGCGTTGTATCGCCCTTAGGGATCAGGGTGGCAATCACAACGGCGGAAGAGTTGATGTTGAAGTTGCGAACCACTGGGGTCACGCCTGAGGGGAGGCGGGATCCGGCGATGGCAGTCTCGATCTGGCGCACGATCTCCTTGACGTCGCTCCCGTAGGCGAATTGGGCAGAGACGAAGCCGAGCCCGGTCGTTGAGACGGAGCGGAGTGACTCAACCCCTGCGACTGAAGCGACAGCGGCCTCAATCGGCGCAGCCACCTGGTCGGCCACATCGGCGGTTCCAGCCCCTGGATACGGGGCGATGATCGTTACGATCGGGAAATCGATGTTTGGAAGCAGCTCCTGCTTCAGGCTCCCCCAGCTCGCCACGCCCCCGCCGAAGATTGCGAGTGCGATCAGGATGGTCACGCTGCGTCGAGCGACCGCGAGCTTGGTCAGGAAAAACATGGAACCCCCTCTATTCACCGATTGGAGTGGGCAGCAGTGCCCAACAGGCGTAGTATCGCGGAATCCCGCCGAGGATGCTGCGGGGCTGTTGAAGCATTAAGGGGGGTTAATGATGACCACGCGAACGGCGACCGCCACATGGAACGGCACGCTCCTCGAAGGATCGGGCGAGATCACCTCATTTGAGAGCGGTGCAATCGGCACGCTGCCAGTGAGTTGGCCGCGACGCTCTGAGGCGCATGACGGGTCAACCTCTCCCGAAGAGTTACTTGCAGCCGCACATGCCTCCTGTTTTGCAATGGCGCTCTCAGGCGGCCTCGCGCGCAACAACACTCCAGCGACGAAGCTCGACGTTTCAGCGACCGTAACCTTTGAGAAGGTCGAGGCGGGCTGGCGCGTCACAAAGTCGGCGCTCACCCTGAGGGGCGAAGTTCCAGGCCTGGATTACGCGAAGTTTGCAGAACTTGCCGAAGGGGCGAAGGGCGGATGTCCAATCTCCGCAGCGCTTGCGGGGAACGTCGAGATCACTCTCTCAATTCCCGACTAGGCCTCGTCGCGCACCGCGCGTATCGCTGCGGCGGTCCCGCGCGCGATGCGCGCAATCTCCTCGTCGCCAATCACGAACGGGGGGCCGATGACGAGCTGGTCGCCATCTACCCCGTTGACCTGGCCCGTCGCGCTATAGAGCAGCAGGCCGACATCGGCAGCGTTCTTGGCCTGAGCCAGCACGCGCTCGGTAACGCGCTTGGCACGCGCATGCGGCGCCTTGCTCGCGCGGTCGGCAACAAGTTCGATTCCGAGCAGGAGTCCGCGCCCGCGAATATCGCCGACCCACGGATCGTCTGCGAGCTCTGCCTCAAGTGCCGCGCGCAGCTGAGCGCCTCGCGTTGCTGCGGCTTCAATCAAGTTCTCGTCGCGCAGAATCTTCAACACGGAGCGCGCGACGGCGGCGCCAGGAATCGAGTGGCTATAGGTGAAGCCGTGCACAAAGCCGCTCGCCAGGATCGGCTCAGCGACGTGGCCCGCTGCGGCAACAAAGCCGAACGGCCAGTAGCCGCTCGTCACGCCCTTTGCGGCAAGCAGCAAGTCTGGCTGCAGCTTCCAGTGGTTCGCGCCGAACCAAGTTCCCGTTCGACCGAATCCGGTCATCACCTCGTCAGCAACGAGGAGCACCTTGTTGCGCGCACACCATGCGCTGACCGCTGGCCAATAGTCATCGGCCGGCACGGCGGCGGCGAGCGTTGCGCCGGCGATCGGCTCAGCAACGAATGCAGCAATGCGCCCGGGGCCGACACGGTTCAGCAGTGCGTCAAGTTCGGCAACCGCTTCGGCTCCGCTGGCAATCGCATTGGCACCATCTTGGCCGGCGCGATACGCGTAGGCAGCAGAGACATGTTCAAAGCGACCGAGCCACGGCTCATATGGGCGGCGCAAACCAGTGCGCCCAGAGAGGTCGAGCGCGCCGAGCGTATTGCCGTGATAACTCCCCCATCGACTGACGACGACGGTGCGATCTGGCTCGCCCTGGGCCAACCAGTAGGCGCGCACCATCTTGAGTGCCGTCTCTGCTGCCTCTGAGCCGCCCGAGACCGGATAGAGCGACGGGGTGCTCATTGGTAGCAGTGGGCCGACCTCACTCGCCCAGGCGTCGAGCGCTTCAGCGGTGAAGGCGCTCCCGTGGGCGTAGGCAATCTTCGCCATCTGTGACGCTGCGGCGTCAGCAACCGCACGTCGGCCATGGCCGATGCCGACGACAATCGCGCCACCTGCAGCATCTAGGTAGCGACGACCAGTCGCGTCGGCGATGTATGCGCCGTCGCCAGATGCGGCAATCGGGAGCGCGGGGCCGCCGCGGCTGAAGATCTTGCCGCTACTCACGAAACGTACGCGCCCGTCGGGTCGAGCTCTTCGCGAATGAGGCGAAGTTCTTCATCGGTCGGCGTTGGCGTGGCGGGCACGTTCTGCGGAACGCGAATCTCCCAACCAATGGATGCGCGCACCTCATCAAGGGTTGCGCCAGGGTGCAAGCTGCGCAGTGCCATCTCACCATCGTCATCGAATCCGTAGACGCCAAGGTCGGTAATCACTCCCGATGGTCCGCTGCCGCCCCACCCCTGCGCCGCGCGCGTCTTCGCCGCTGCGATAGCACCACCAAGGTTGCCGGGCGAAGTGCGGAAGTCGAGCTCCTTCACAAAGCTCCGCGTGCTCTGGCGCATGATCACGAGAATCTCTTTGGCGTTAATGGCGATCTCGCATGCCCCGCCCGACCCGGGGAGGCGCGTCTTCGGTGCGGCGTAGTCGCCGATGACCGTTGTGTTGAGATTGCCGAATCGATCGATCTGCGCGCCACCGAGGAAGCCCACATCGATGCGACCCCCCTGCAGATAGAGGCCGAAAAGGTCGTGCATGGAGACGGTTGCGGTGGAGCCCGTCACGATCGTTGGATCACCAATCGAGAGTGGGAGCCGTGCAGGATTTGCCCCGAAGACGCCCGCCTCATAGACGAGCTCCATCTCTGGCGCGACGGTGCGCTTGGCAAGGTTCACGGCGATGTTCGGGAGGCCAACCCCCACGAAACAGACGCGCTTCCCGGTCAGAGCGTGCGCTGAGGCGACAACCATCAGCTCACTCTTGCTCGCAGGACGCTGCACGCTCATCGGTAGTCTCCGTAGTCGACCGAACCAGATGGGGCGCTCGTTGGCGTGAGCCCCTTGAAGTAGTCGCCGCCGAACTTCGCCACATACGCCGCTCGGTCTTTCACGCCGTAGACCCACTCCTGCAGCCACGCCTCGGTGGCGGCGGCATCACGGCTGATCGTGTCCCACTCGCGGTAGAAGGCGTTGTCACGATCGTACGAACCTTGCACATACGACGGGTGTGCGCCGAACGGTTCACACACGACAGCGTTGACGATCAAGCCAGGAATGATGGTGCGATTCGGATCGGCACGAATGACGCTGGTCGGCACGATCTCTTCCACTACAGCGATGACGCGCTTCGCCGCGAAGGCCGCCTCCTTCTGGCATCCGAGCAGCCCCCACATCTGTACGTTCCCCTCGGCGTCGGCGCGCTGCGCATGGATGATCGTGACGTCGGGGTTGAGCGGCGGCACGGCGTAGACCTCTTCGCCTCCGAACGGGCTCTGCACGGTACGAATCAGTGGATTCACCTTCGGCAGATCGCTCTCGGAGTAGCTGCGCAGCGGGTAGAACGGGAGGCGGTGTGCACCAGCCACATAGCGACCGACCATGCCGTGATGGCTGTACTCCTCAATCGCAAGGAGTGTCTCGCCTGGCGCGAGCGCAGCCGGTTCCGTGCGTCGGCGAATCGCGTGCAGCGAGCCGACGCCAGGGTTACCAAGCCAGCTGAAGATCAACTTTGAGGCGCACCCTGCGGCGACCATCTGGTCGTAAACGAGGTCGGGTGTCATCCGAGCAAGCGTGAGATTGCGGCGCTTCTGTCGAATGATTTCGTGACCGGCCGCAAACGAGATGCAGTGCGTGAACCCCTCAATGGCAACGGTGTCGCCGTCGTGTACATGCGCGGCAATCGCCGTGCGCATATCGACGAGTTTTGAGGTGCTCACTTCATCGCTCCTGCGCACGCTGATAGAGGCCCGCGCATGGGCGCTCGCTCAGTGCCGAGCGGCGACTGCCGCTGCGGCCTCGCAGAAGATGCGGATCGCGGTCTCCATCTCGGCCTCGTTCACGACGAGTGGCGGGCTCATGCGCACGCCGCGGTCGCCACAGGTCAGCACGAGGAGTCCGCGCTCGAACGCCTCGACCTCAACCTCGCCAGCGATGTCGCCATCGGTGAAGTCAACGCCGATCATGAGGCCGATGCCACGAATATCGGTGACATGCTTGTTGCCGGCCAGCCCTGCACGCAAACCCTTGAGCGCCTGTGCGCCGCGATCAATCGCGTTCTGCATCAGGTTCTCATCGCGGATCACCTCTAGGGTGGCGATGGCCGCCGCTGCAGCAACTGGGTTGCCACCGAACGTTGAACCGTGTGAGCCGGGCTTCCAGCGCATCCAATGCTCCTTGGCGATCACGGCGCCGATCGGCATACCCGAGCCGAGACCCTTCGCCGCAGCGACGATGTCTGGCTCAATGCCAAAGTTTTCAATCGCCCACATCTTTCCGGTTCGACCGGCGCCAGACTGCACCTCGTCAACAACGATGGCGATGCAGTATTTGTCGGCGATCGCCTTCAGTCGTGGGAAGAACTCCTTATCGGGAACAACGTAGCCGCCCTCACCCTGGACTGGCTCGACAACAAATGCGGCGATCTCATCACCAGGGATGGTGCGCGCGATGATGCGCTGCTCAAGCTCGTCGAGACCCTCGCTACCAAATGGCACATGCAAGAAGCCTGGTGCGAGCGGGCCGAAGTGGGCGTGATACTTCGCCTTCGAGTTCGTCAGCGTGAGTGCGCCGAGGGTGCGGCCGTGGAATCCGCCGACAAAGCCGACGATCCACTGTCGTCCACTCATGTAGCGCGCCAACTTAATGGAGGCCTCAACCGCCTCGGTTCCGGAATTCTGGAGCAGGACCTTTGATGGTCCCTTCCATGGTGCCGAAGCGGCGAGTGCCGAGGCGAGCTCCTGGTAACGCTGCTCGTAGAAGTCCGAGGCGCTGTAGTGCAAGAGGCGCTGCGCCTGCTGCACGATCGCATCAACCACACGCGGGTGACAGTGACCGGTGGAGTTCACGGCGATGCCAGCACAGAAGTCGAGGAAGACGTTGCCGTCTTGATCCTCAACGCCCATCCCGAACCCGCGCACGGGGGCAAATGGATAGGCACGCGGCAAGCTTCCGGAGACGACCGCCTGATCGGCGGCAACCTGGGCAAGCGCCTTTGGACCAGGCACCTTGGTGACAAGGTGCGGCAGCGTGGCTGGCCAGGCTGCAGGCTTCTCGGCGATCGTCACGGTGCCCTCCTTTGGATGGTTTCTATGCGGAGTGTATACGAGGGAAACCCCCGTTTAGCGGACGATTGTCTGGCTCTGCTCGCGCAGGTACTGCGGCACGTAATAGAGGCCGCCGCCCGACTTCCCCGTCGTGCCCGACTTCTTCCAACCGCCGAACGGCTGGACCATTGGCCATGCACCAGTCGTCGCACCCACACGTCGGTTCACGTAGATCACGCCGCCATCGATGGTGTCGAGGAAGGTCTGGATCTCAGCCGAATCTTCGGTGTAGCAACCGGCGGTAAGGGCGTACTCGCTCTCGTTGGCGAGGGCAATCCCCTCTTCAAACGAGGCGACCTTTGCGACCACGACAAACGGTGTGAAGAGCTCATCCTTGAAGAGCCGATGCGTTGCCGGAAGACCCGTCACCACCGTCGGGGCGACATAGAAACCCTTGGCAAGATCGCCATCGCTCAGTCGGCCACCGCCAACAGCAATGGTGCCGTCGCGCTTCGCCTCTTCGCAGGCCTGCAAGAAGGTGTCGACGGAGCGCTGATTGATGATCGGCCCAAGGAAGATGCCGCGCACCGTTGGGTCGCCAACCTTCAGCGCCTTCGTCTTCTCCACGAGGTGCTTCACGAACTCGTCATGCACCGACGCTTCAACGTAGACGCGACTGTTCG
>JACCDT011177689.1_pt1 | contig 19387 bp, 16 predicted proteins | sample 7446291 | NCBI WGS metagenome assembly JACCDT01 (sample SAMN15323446, study PRJNA562643) | freshwater metagenome | isolation source: river surface water | place: USA:Blue River Watershed | collected 2017-08-17 | reverse complement strand
GTCGAATATCGCGCGCTGCATTCATCCCGAACAGCTGCGATTTGTCCCAGGCGCTCTGGATAAAGAGGCTGGGAGCGAATTCGAAATCGTCGTTGAACTTAGACTTCTTACTCATTCCGTACCTCCTTTCTCCTTCGCGTCGAAGGCGTTGTTCGAGGCATATCGCCTCTTTCCTCCCCCTGATACATTCCGAAGCACAAAGCGTGCCACCGAATTCTCAGGGAGTTATAGGGATTGGAAATCATCCCTAACCTCCTTTCAAAAGTGGGATGTGAGGATAGTCACCCAGCCAATTGCGAATCACAAGCCACACTTGCTCGTCTTCTGTTAAGAAGAAAATTGAGCAGAGATAGTGGCTTGATTAGTCGGTTTTTGGCGTATTAGTGAAGAGATGAATAGGTGACTACTCGACGCTATATGAAAACCGTTTAAGCAAGCAAATAAAATCTCGGACGAAATGTAACTTTCCAGGGTTATTACTGGGGTTACAGACCCGAAAAATGGAATATAAGTGAATTAGGAGACCTAGGTTTTTAACTGAAATAAGGTTGCGCGAGCTAGCGATAGCCAACGCAAAACGGTATTCCCTGGCTCAAGAAATACGATTCGAATATCGCGATGACTCGACTACATTTTTTTTGTGGTGGAAAGTAATTTTTCTGGTGCCTCTCTGGGCTATTCCAATTCTTATCGGTGTCGGCGCCTTTCTTGGTGTATTTCCAGCTCACATTTCATATCTGGCGGGATTTGCATATTTTTTGGCGATGTTTAGCGGAATCGCTTACTTTTTGCACGATTTTCGCAAACAGTTTATCCGCATAACTAGCGACTCTTTGTGGGTCGGTTTGCTGCGATATGATTTGCCTGAGCTTGAATATGTCTATTGCGACAAAATGCAAAATGATGGTCAGCCTGCTCTTTTACGACTTTGTTTTAGAAAATCTAAGGCGTTAAATCTCAAGCTTAATCGATTCAAGAAGCCCGAACTGGCTACGTTTCTACAAACTCTAGAAACAAAATGTCCTCAAGCAAAAATTTCTAATTATGTAAGGGAAACAATTACTCCCGAAATTCAGACAGTACAAGACGAGCTTGTCATACGCATTTCGCCCCATTTGTTTTTGGAACAGATGCGCAGCGGATTTGCATCAACACAGCGTTTTTGGAGCGAGAATTCTTTCTTGTTCGTGTTTGTATTGTGCTCGCCTGTTTGGTCTTTGATTGTGTATGTCTTGATTTTTGTACCGTCAGAAGCACGTAATTCCAATTACGGTATTTGTGAATTTAGTTCTACGCTTGGCATGATGATTGCTCAGAGTTTATACACTCTGACTAACACTGGAGTGAGCGCACTGTGTACGCTTTCCAAAGAAACAATAGTCGGTCTGGCTGCTGCTATCATACTATCTGCGATGGCACTAAAATATGCCAAAACTTTTTTAAGTACCGAGTGTTTGCAACTCGATGATAAAGGAATTTTGCTCAAGAAAGAATTTAGCGGCATCGAGTATTCAAGCACCGTTAGATTGCTCTGGGAAGACGCTAAGGTCATAAAATTCGAATCAAATATTTTGCAATTGACTGGGTTGCACGAATCACAGGCAATCTCGGTTGATTTGAGTACGCTCAATTCCGAAAAAAAGAGTCAATTGTTTTCTTATTTGTCAAAGCATTTAATAGAAGCGCAAATGGATGCGGGCACCCAGGAAGCAATGATGCCGAAACAGAATTTGAGTTATACCGAATTGTGGCTTCAGTCATTGACGCAAAGTCCGTCACCTCAACACCTTCTTCCTTTGCAAGAAGGTCGAAAATTGAACGAAGAAATCTACACCGTTCATTCTGCAATAGGCGCTGGAGGTCAGGGCACAGCTTATCTTTGCACTAAAAATGCCAGTAAAGAAAATGCTGAAAAAGTGGTGCTCAAAGAAATTATTTTTCCGGTACATGTCGATAGTTCTGTACGCAAGCAAAATCTTGAGCGTTTTGAAAACGAAGCCAACCTGCTCAAAAGTTTAGATCATCAAAATATTGTCCGCCTAACCGATTATTTCGTCGAAGATCACAGAGGATACCTAGTTCTTGAGTATATCGAGGGGCAAGACTTGCGCAGCTTGACCCTTGAAAAACAATTCGAACACAAGCAAGTATTGGAATTTCTCCAATCAGTCTGCTCAGCTCTAACTTATTTGCACGAGCAAGGAATCGTGCATCGCGACTTGAGTCCGGATAATTTTATTAGAGCTGCTGCCTCGTATAAGCTTATCGATTTTGAAGTTTCTAGAAAAACAGATGCAGGTGTGACAGCCACCATAGTGGGTAAGCACGCCTATATTTCGCCAGAGCAATTTAGAGGCAAAACCAGCCAACAGAGCGACATTTACTCACTTGGTGCGACACTTTATTTTCTACTTACCGCAAGAGACCCAGAGCCTATCAGTCAGTCTTGTCTTGGTGAAGGTGATACCGGATATGGCACTATTTTAGATAAGATTATTCAAAAATGTACCGACCTAGATTTATCAAATCGTTTTACTTCGGTTTCGGAAATACAAGACTGGTTGTCGAATGTCGAAGGTTCGGTGATAAAAATCAAAACGGAACTCGAAATAGAAGAGGCGAAAATATGGCAGAGCTAGCTGTTAAAGCCAGTTACAAAAATAATGCTTTTCTTTTCTTGCGCAAAATTACTTCAGGCACTTTTCCTGTCTGGGGCATAATCTTGCCACTTGTTGGCGTGGCAATGTTTTTGATTAGTTTGGGCTCGCTCTTTTCGCCGCAGACTTTTGCCATGTTCTGGTCCTTTTTTGCATTGTGCATTGCCGCATTGATAAGTATAGTTATGCTTGTTTTACATACTATTGCTCAGCCGGGTGAATTAGTTGTAACCGCGAAAGGAATACGTTTTCCCTTTCTGGCTGCCCAAAGACACGCGTCGTTCAAACTGATTGATTGGTCAGATATTTCTACAATAGAAGTTTATGATCAGCACTCAAATGAGGTGCTGACTTTGTTTTTAAAATCGGGCAAACGCATCGAACTAGTTCTTTCTGAGTTTGAACTACAAAGCATTGAGCCGTTAATTACAGCTATTGAAATGTGGGCAGGCAGCGACAAAGTGCAACCAAGAGCACTTGCCTTAAAAAATAAAAGGCAGTTAGAAGACGCCAGCGGCAGCTTCACTAAAATGTGGGAAGAAGAGCTTGCAAGGCGCTTTCACCCAACAGCTTTTATGCCACTTTTGCCTGAGCGCACACTGAGAAAGGGCAATTTGAAAGTCGTCAGACAGCTTGCTACAGGCGGACTGTCAGCTATCTATCTTTGTCAGGAACAAAATGCTCTGGTCGTTTTAAAAGAGTCTGTTTTACCGGCTAATACCAAAGAAGAGACAAAAATCAAAGCCAAAGAAATGTTCGAGCGCGAAGCTAAACTGCTCGCTAAAATCGACCATCCAGGCATCGTAAAAGTGCGTGATTACTTCATTGAAGACGCAAGACACTATCTGGTTTTGGATTATTTAAACGGTCAGGATTTGCGTCAATTAGTTTTGCAGAACGGTCCCCGCAGAGAAGCGCAAGTGATCGAAATGGCAATTCAAATCTGTGCTGTAATGAAATATTTGCATAATCAATCGCCTTGTATTCTGCACAGGGACTTGACTCCGGATAATATGGTGATGACGAACGACGGCTCAGTTGTGATTATCGATTTTGGTGCAGCAAACGAATTCATCGGCACAGCAACCGGAACTTTGGTGGGTAAACAGTCGTATATTTCGCCTGAACAGTTTAGAGGAAAAGCTTGTGAGCAGAGCGATATTTATTCGTTTGGTTGCACGCTCCATTTTTTGTTGACCGGCAAAGACCCCGAGCCATTGTCAGTTTCGCAACCAAAAGATGTAAACGAACATATTTCTGAACACATGAATGGACTGGTGGCAAAATGCACCAATATGGAAAAAGATAGTCGCTATGCTAGTTTTGACCAAATAGAAAACGCCCTCAGGCTTCAGGAAATTGAGTCCTGAAGCCCATTGACGCTTGTTTTTTTTATGAGGGTGGCAGAACCTCCACTTCGACTAATTTTATGTCAGAAAGTGGCTGTTTTGGTTTGCGACCAGGGCCTGTTTTTTTCGGAGTTTTGTCAGAACCCGAGCCCTTTTTTGTACACAGTAATCTGAGAATAGTGAAAATAATCTCAAATATTTTGGCTGCCGATTTAATAGCTGTCTCGACAATAGATACCACCGCATCCAATACCATTTTAATAACCGTTTCCGGTCGAGCGTCTGCCATCATCGCCAAAATGGCTATAACGAAGATGAGCTGTATGAGCGGTGATAGGGTGTGTTCAACTAGATCGTGCATAAATTATTCCTCCAGAAGTCAGGAGAATATGACCTTCACTAAGTCGAGATTGGCTTTAGATTTGCTTCTTGTCGAATGGGATCCTCGCTTGCACAAAAACCTAGTGGTAGCTCACCCTAACTTTTTGCTTCCAATTGGCGCGAGAAAAAAAGAGCACAAAGTGGCAAGGCCTTGCCTGTTTTGGTAACTTTACCCCTTGGCTAGCCTAACTAGGTAAATGACTAACAAGCTTGCCAGAGTTGAACTTTCTATCATCGGGTAATCGAAATACAACCCTTTTTCTACTTGCCAAACACAAGAAAATAAAACAGTAAACTCTTAAGAACGGCGTAAAGACTAATTTTTTAGCCTTTAAAGAGAAAAAGACGCTTTTCAAGTGGCTAAGCAAGTTTTAGTTTTTATCAAAAGAAACTGGACCAGCATTTCTGACAAGATAAGCAATCTAGAATTTCCCCAATTTAAGCTTTTTATTTGCACTTTTTTTAACTAGTTGCTTATCTTCACTCGTTTTTCCAGCCGCTAACGTGGTGGAAAGACGACTAATCCTCACCCTATAACCTGAAAGGATGTGCAGATGCACCATCTTATTCGAGGGGTGTTGGCTTGTCTTGTTGCGATATTCGCAACTACAGCCGCCCCGGCCTTGGAGGTGAGCGAAATCAACAGCTCAGTCTCCAATAGTTTTACTAATGACCAACTGACTGTCGACATCGTCACTGACCAGACTTCGGTCATTGCTGGCGAGAACTTTCAAGTTGGCATTCGCTTCAAAATGAAGCCGCACTGGCATGTTTACTACAAAGAGCCTGGCGACGTGGGTATGCCCACCAAAATCCAGTTTGGCGCTCAGAACGGCATCTTATTTGGTGATCTGCTCTGGAAAAAGCCTGTGCGCTTCGATGACCAGGATGTCAGTTACGGCTACGCTGATGAGACTTTGATTGCTTCGGTCGTCACTGTTCCTTCAGCTCTTGCAGCAGGCTTTGACACGGTCAAAATCAGCGCTAAAATTTCCTGGCTTGCTTGCAATACTTCGTGTATTCCAGGCAAGACCGAGCTTGAGATTACTTTGCCGCTTGCTGCAAAAGGCGCGGTCAAAGTTGCACAAAATACCGAGCTCTTCAAAGGGCTTGGATTCAACGGCAATCTGAGCGAAATCGATGCTGCAGGCAAGCCCTCAGTATTCGACAATCTCACCTTGCCGCAAGGTGCTTCCAGTCAGGCTCTCTGGCAAATGTTGCTCTTTGCCTTCATTGGCGGTTTGATTCTAAACGCCATGCCTTGCGTTCTGCCTGTAGTTTCAATCAAGCTCATGCAATTCGTCAAAGAATCAGGCGAAGACAAAAGCAAGCTCGTGGCGCTTACTCTAGCGTACACGGCTGGAACCATCACCACTTGTGTGTTGCTAGGTTTTGCTGTTGTGGTCGCGCAATCTGCCGGCGCCAGTATTGGGTGGGGCTTCCAGTTCCAGCAACCCTGGTTTCTAGTTGGCATGGCGTGTCTTCTGACGGTCATGGCTCTGAGCATGCTTGGTATGTTCTTTATCCAGGTATCGACTGGCGGAAAGCTTGATGAGCTGTCGCGCAAAAGCGGCTTGGCAGGCTCCTTCTTCACCGGTGTGGTGGCAACGATTCTATCTACCCCGTGCACTGCTCCATATCTGGGATCGGCTATTGGTTTTGCTTTTGCGCAGTCATGGTGGATTACCCTTGCGGTGTTCGCTATGATTGGTCTGGGATTGGCAGCACCGTATCTGGTGCTAGGTTTTAATCCTGGCTGGAAGCGCTTCATTCCAAAGCCCGGTGCTTGGATGGAATATTTCAAGCAAGGCATGGGCTTCTTGCTTCTGGGTAGTGTTATCTGGCTGCTCTTCGTCTTGGGCCGAATGATTGGCTCTGACGGTGTGGTCGGCACAATGGGACTGCTTCTTGCTGTTTCATTTGCAACCTGGTTGATCAATACTTTCGCTCACGTTGAAGCAAGTCGTAACCAAAAGCTCATGGTTTGGGCAATTGCAGGAGTGCTCGTTGCACTGCCTGGGTGGTTACTGGTTGCTCCGTCTATCTCAGTGCAAAAACAACTGACTGAAGTGAGCGAATTGAGTGCTAGTTCTGGCTCGAAAATTACATGGCAAGACTTTTCGCAAGAAACAGTCGAGCGGCAGATCAAAGACAATCGCATTGTCTTCATCGATTTTACGGCGCAGTGGTGCCAGACTTGCAAGCTGAATGAGCTTGGCGTGCTCTCCAACGAGAGCGTGGTGAGTGAGTTTGCACGTTTGAACGTGGCTGCCATCAAGGCTGATTGGACCTTCAACAACCCGGCTATTACCGAGGTCTTGAAGAAGTTCGGTCGTTCGGGCGTTCCGTTCTACGTCATTTTCGACCCGCGCCATCCTGAACAACCGATTCTGCTCTCCGAACTTTTAACTGCCAATGACGTCCTAGCAGCGCTAAAGAAAGCGTCTGAATAACCCTCCAACCTCAGGAGTTTTCACTCTGCACTAACCATACTTAACCTCAACAGAAAGCAGATTCAAAATGCGTAAGTATCTACTCCCCGTCCTGGTTGCAGTCGGCCTCGCCGCTGCCTGCGCCCTTCCCGTCATCCTTCCAGCAAGCGACCTCAGCGCGCAAACGGTAACGGTTCCTCAGACTCAAAGCGCTGTGATCAAAATCACTAGTGCTGCTCAGTTTGACGACCTCGTCAAGAAGAGCACCACTCCCATCATCGTCGACTTCAAGGCGGTGTGGTGTGGACCGTGTCACCGCTTTGCTCCGATATTCGAGCAGGCGGCCAAAGACTTTAACGGCAAGGTCACTTTCCTTCAGGTCGATGTCGACGATGTCGAAGACCTGGCCAATCGCTACCAGATCCAGTACGTTCCGACGCTCAAGCTCTTCAATGCAGGCGACATTAAGCCTGCGGCTGAAAGCGGCGCCTTTCGCGATGTGAACGGCATCAAGGGTTGGCTCAAGGCGAAAGCCAACGTAGTTCCGTAATTCGGATACTTCGTCGCTTTGTTTGCAGAAAGGAGGGAGGAGCTTAATTGCTCTTCCCTCTTCTTTGTGTTAAAACTTTTGGCTATGATTCACATCCCCGAAGCTCAAAGTTATGCGACGCTTAGCGAGCTTGAACAAAAGCTTGTAGATATGGCGTGGAAAATGGCTGCAATGGCACATTGTCCATTCTCCAATTTTCCAGTAGGGGCAGCTTTAGTTGCTCGAAACGCTCATGGAGAAGAGAAAATATTTGGGGGCAATAATATCGAAATATCCAACTGGGGCGGTTCTTTGTGTGCCGAGCGAGTAGCCGCATTCAAAGCTGTTTCGGAAGGATATAAAACTGTTATTTGTACCGCGGTTGTTTGTGCTAGTAAGCCAAGCGGCTCACCATGCGGTTTTTGTCGACAGGTTTTGCGAGACTTTGGCAGAGATTCAACCATCATAACTGTTCTTGATGCGGATAACACCGTGCGAAAATGGCAGATGGAGGAGCTTTTGCCCGACTCTTTCGGACCTGAGTCGCTCTAACACTAACGAACAAAGGAGACTAACATGGGGTTCTTCACGCAACCCTGGGTTTTGCTTGTCTTGGCGCTGATAGTCACGCTTGTCGTGATCAGATGGCGCAAAGGTTTGATCCGTAAGCAAGCTTTGCGCAATTGCTCAGATTCGGATGAAAGTGAGCCGAATGCGAAGACCAAGACAGTTTATCGCTGCCGCTCTTGCCCGCAGCATTTTGAGCCGCCCAATTTGTTTTACATCTGTCCGGTCTGTCGAAGTCCGGTGGACAAGTTTGAAAATGGTGTGGCTGTGGATGAGCCAAATCCGGCTTTTCCCAAGGCTTCACCTGCTTCGCAACACGGCACGCTGCCTTTCATAAGACAAGATTCAAGCGCCGGTGACAGTAGCAATAAGCCTGCCAAAGCCGTCCAGAAGCCCCAGCATGTTGCCCGAAATGAAAATGTGGTGGCTCTCAATCTGAAGGCGTTGGACCACCTCCACAGGACTTGCTGGCTTGTTGTCGTTGCCGAATCGGGTGAGCTGGCTCAAAATATTGCTGAACATTCTGCCAACTTCCGCGTTCTTTATCGCAAGTCTCCTAAGCGGCTTTCGAAGAATCGCTGGCTGGTTTGGGGGAAGGCAAGGTCAGCAGCTTGAGCTTTCAAACTTTCGGACACATGGAGTGGTTCTAGAACCCCTTCATGTGTTCCGTTAGTTTTTATTTTTGTTTTACTACGAGAAGTAGTTGGGGGGTTGCGCTAATTGTTAAGCGGAGCTAATTAAGACAAAAAACCTGCCGGATTGGGATTTTTTGCATTAAACTTGGCAAAAATACTTTTAAAACATACAGGCAAGTTGTAGCTTGAATTATCACTCAGTCATTCAACCGGTCACAACGCGTCCCATCCAAGCTTCCAGCTCACTCTATCTATTATTTTCAGGCAGATGAGCTGCTGTAGTCGGGAACGTGTTAGAAGGGCGACTGCCAGACCGGTAGTCTCCGATCTCTCCTGAGGTCGGGTAACCATGTCGGAGGTTACGACTATGCCTACTCCTATCGACTTCGAGACCCCAATTGCTCAGCGTTTCCTAAAGACGGAGATTAGCCTTGGTATGGCTGAACTTCATCTTTCCGACAAACTCGCTGAGGGGGAGAAGTATCACAGGTGGCGGCTCATCAAGATGTGCTGTCAGGTCGTCAAACTGGCGATTAAGCTGAAACTTCTTTCGGTGGACCAACTTGTTGGTTACATCGAGAAGGATCGGTACCTGTAACTTCTTCCTTGTGGAGGAGCGGCGCAAGCTGCTCCTCTGCATTTTGGGATACACGAAATTTACCCTAAACCCAAGACGGCTCTTGGGGGTGGCGAAGTTTGCTTTGAAATGGGCAAACTGCCTGTGTCTCCAGTGGGAGAACAGGAGCGTGCGACGCAGGCGGCCGCGCCTGGACAGTAAGGGACACTCATGTTCCCGTTTAGGAGGTTGCCATGGCTAAGTACCCGAAGATCAAGGTCAAACTTTCTGGTGGTTCAAGTCACCCGTTGAGTATCGTTGGAGCAGTCGAAAAAGCCCTCAAAGCCGCTGACGTTTCCCTGGAGGAACGCAAGCAGTTTCGGGCTGAAGCGCTCTCCGGCGACTACAATCACGTGATTTGCACTGCCGGTGAGTGGGTCACCACGAGCTGAGGTGAATGCCGGGTCAGTGGTGCGCTTAACAGCGCGCCACTGCCTCTCCTGTACCCTAAGTTTTCTTTTTCTTTCTATTAATATATATAGTATAAAGTTTGTTTGTAAATACATGACGAAGGACTGGGTAAAACCAGTCACTTCGCCATGTCTAATTTGATTTCAAGGCCTGATCGCTTCTTCGATTGCGCGTTCAAATTGCTTGTCGCCGTTGCCGCGCTGATTTACGACAATATGCGGATCTATACCCTGGCGATTCATTGAAACGCCACCAGGCAAAAATTCAAACGAGGTAATTGAAATACCGCGCCCAAACTTAATTCCAAACACCGATTGACCTACATCTTTGCCATAGCTTTTGACGCCAATAACCACGCCGCGATTGCTCACTTTGCAGGCGCCAGCAAAGATTTCCGAGGCGCTTGCGCTCTCGTCGTCGATGAGCAGAAAGATTTTTGTGTTCGGATTTAGAGCAAGCAAGAATTCATCAGCCCTTGCCATGATGCTTGTTTTAGTCACCACGCCGTTTTCGGACACTATGGTGTGAAACTCGGTAGGGGTGAATTTGTATGTGGTCTCAACCAGCTTATCGAACATTCTCTCGCGCATCACAAGAGCGGTGCCGCTTTCGTGAGTTTGAGCGAAGACCGACAGAGCTGCTTCCAGTCGTCCGCCTGGATTACCACGCAAGTCGAGAATCAAAGTTTTGTAATTGGAAGCTTTGGTCAAAGCGGCTCGCATCTCGGATTCGACCAGGTCTGAATTGAAGTCGAGTTGTTTGATGTAAGCTGTGCTTGAGTTAACTTCCAGAAATTTGACTGTCGGGGTGATGATTGAATCCCGAGTCAAACGAATTTGTTTAACAGAGTCTTGGCGCTTGATGGTAAGACGGACACGAGAGCCTTTGACTGAACCGTTGATGGTATCAATCACGTCTTGAGCTACTTTTCCGCGCACCGAATTACCTTGAACGAAAAGGACGATATCGCCCTTTTGAAGCCCTGAGTTGGCGGCTGGAGTTCCAGAAATTGGATCTTCTACCACTACTAGCTGACGCTCTACGCTCAAAGTGTAGCGATTGGTCATGCCACTGCCGGTGGTTTTGTTTTGGACTTCGAAAATGGCTCCGATGCCAACCAGGATTCCTTGAGATTCGTCTACCTGAGTCTGCCACTGTAAGAGAGTGAAATAGTTGTCGTGCTGGTGCTTCAAACTTTCGAGCATACGCACGATAGCTATATCGGCATTGCCCGGCGTTCTAAGCCATTTGTTGCTATAGCGATGCTCCCATGTTTTCACCCATTTATCTCTGGCGCTTACTGTAAGCAATGCCAAATGATTGTCTCGAACATGCTCGAAAGCGTCCTGATAAAGGAGCTTGCCATCGAAGCGTTGTGTCGTTTGGGATTGAACTTGAGTCTGCGCATGAACAGGAGGAGAGTCAAATCCCGTTGCCAGGAAAAGGCTGAAGAGAAGCACGAAGCAACCTAGAAGGCGCTTCATTACGCACTCCGTGTGTTAGGCAGCTCGACTCGAAAGGTCTTACTCGACCACCAGATGTGGTGTCAAAGTCGGCTGCAGTTTATGCTTAAGTTTGGTTTTAGAGATTTAAAAAGTAGAAAGGAAAAAACGCAATAACTATTCTTGATGGTTAAAACCAAAAGCAATATTGATAACTAGATCTAGAATTTAAAACAACTAGTGAAGTTGGCGAAGCGCTTGGCTTCTTGATTTCAAGCGGTGTTGCGTTTAAACTATACAAAGTAGTAATATGACTTAAAATCAAAAAGAAGGAAGAGGTATCCCGCTTGCGGGGCACTTCTTCCTTCAGTTTGTAATCGCGTTTTTATTGCGCTAGTGCTCTAGTTCGACGGCCAGAGCTGCTTTGTACGCATCTTGGGAAAGACGAGCAGAAGCAATGCGGCCGTGATAGGCGTGTTGATGAGGGAGAAGAGCAGTCCTTCCCAGATGTTCGCCAGAGAGATGGCTTGAGGAAGGATGTTCGCGGTCAGCCAGATGCCGACCGTGCCAGAGATGATGCCGAGCAGAAGGGGAATGACAATGCCCGGCTCATTCACCTTTCTGAAGAAGGTGAGGAAGGTTGCTACGATGAGCGCCCACATGATGATGAGCGAAAAGAGGCTCATCGTGAAACCGAGAATGATGGTCGGTACGATATCCGGGTGGGGAAAAAGGGTAGAGCCAAATGCGGTGATAATATACGTTGCAATCACGTTGGAAGCGACTAGTATTGCCCATCCGGCGAAGAAGTTCTTGTCGTTTTGATCCAATTACTATTGGTCCTTTCGTTTATATGCGTTGCGGTTTATTGAAGGTGAAATCCAGTCAGAGAACAAATGGAGAGAGCGCAGTTTGTGGCCGCGCTCTCTTCCAGGTGCAGGTTAGTGCTTGCAGTTTGGCACCGGGTAGGAGCCGATCAGAATCGGGACGTAGGTCGTCATGGCCATGCCCTTGGGTTCGAGCCTGAACACGTTGACCGACATCTCAGTGAAGCGCGAGTCGGACCATCCGATGAACTGAGCCACAACATGCCCGTAAGTCGTGCAGTCGAAATCTGTCCGAAGGGTTGCTTCGACTTGAGGCTTGTAGTTGTCCTCGGCGGAGTCGGTCGTCTTGGCCAGAGCCTCAACTTCTTCTTCGCTTGCCTTGGACTTCGACTTGTCCTGAGTAGACATGATTCCTCTCTTTCGATGCCGTTTAAGACATCATGGGTTGAAGAAAACTACTGCGCTGTCGAGATGACATGCTTCTTTCCACAAGTCTTCATCTTCTCGCTTCAAGAGCAAGAGAAAGAAATGAAAAGACTTGTGAGGCTTGGGATAAGAGTTACAAGATTCCCTTTTTTTGAAGAAGTGCAGTAGATGTTAATAACCTAAAGAGATTTAGTAAATTAAACCAAGTTAAAAATCAAAGCTCAGAGGAGTTGTGATCTAATTACGCTTAACTAAAGCTCATATTTAGGCTTATTTCTAATAACTAATCACGATTAGCGCAAGTTACGCTAACTAGAAAAAATCCGCACCTGCGCGGATCTCTCTAACATAGCTCTTCTATGAGACGAGCTTTCATTGAGTACTTGAAAACTATCTTGCTAGGTTCAAGTCCTATTTCGTTTCTCAAACCATTCACTCTCCAGTAAACCCTAAAAATTCACTACTCAAAGCAAAGGAGAAGCCATTGAAACGGCTTGCACTTCTATTGGTACTTGCATTGTTTTCCGCATCTGGAGCCACGTTTGCAAATGATTCTCCGTTTCTGTCGGCGGCCGCACCAATCTTCGATCGGATACACAGACTCGTGTTGGAGACTGTGTCCGACTCGGTCATCGGCACACCGGTCAAGAATCTCGCCACTTTCTACCGGAGGCACGAAGGGTTAATGACCAACCAAAACGAACTGAAGGACGCGCTCGCGCGCGACTTTACCTCTTTTCGCCAGCCGAGGTTGAAAGTTCTGTCGCAAGCTCAGGCTGACGCCTGGGCAGCCAGACTGGAAGCCGGTTACATCGGCATCGGCGCATCATTTGAAGCCGTCGGTTTCACTGACGGTCTTGTTCGTGTGGTTGAAGTCGGCACCGACACAACTGCAGAAGACGCCGGCATCAAGCCAGGCGATCGCATCACCGCCATCAACGGCAAGGCGTTGGTTAATCTGCCAATAGGCGCAGTTCGCCTTATGCTGAGTGGGAATTCGGGCGAAATGCTCGTGCTTTCCATTCTGCGCAAGGGCGTCGCCAAGGACATTTCAGTCGAAATCGACATGAATAATCAAACTGGTATCGACGTCGATTTAGACGAGAACAGTTTGAAGCGATACTTCATGACCGGCAAATTGAGCGAAGATACGCCTGCTTACAAGGGCGGACTGCGCGAAAGTGACCTGGTTGTTTCTTTCAACGGTCAATCGGTACAGTCTTTGCCGACTGCTGACTTTATCGACCTCGTTCGCAACGGACCGATGGGTGAAACGCTCACCTTCGATGTTTTGCGCGACCAAAAGCCGCTCAAGGTCGAGGTGGTGCGAGGCATCGTCGCCGCAGCAGACTACGGCGCGTACGAATTGAGCCGACAGTCTGGCGGCGGTGATTACATCGAGAACAACTTCTTCAAGTTCAAGATCTCCAATCTGGACTGGAAGCGAGCTGTCGAGATGACTGACCATGCCATCGAGTTCATCGAAGACTCCCCAAGGGGCATGCTCGACTTGCGTGGTTCTTCTGGCAACGACCTGGATGCTGCGATTCTGATTGCCGCTCGTTTTCTGAACGACGGCAGAATCATCCGCATAAAGGCGATGCAAGGTCAGATGCCAGTCGAGATCACTTACAGCCTCGAGCGCTTCACGGTCGTGAAGTCAGTCAAAGGCAGTATCACCACGCAGGATGCAAACGGTCAAAGCATCACCAAGTCGATCGACGGTGAAGTCGAAATCGGCAAGGTTGCGAAGAAGTACGTCCTGGGCCAAATGGTTGTGCTCACCGACGGCAAAACTTCTGGTGCTGCCGAGATTCTCGCTTCCGTTTTGCAGACGAACAATCGCGTTCTCGTTGTCGGACGCAAGTCTGTCGGCATGAATACGCTCGTGAGCGTGCGCACCATTGAAGGTATCACTGTCCAGATTCCGACGACCAAAATCCTCGAAATCAATGGCATCGCCTTCAAGGGGGTCAAGCCGGACAATTCGTCCTGGATTGAATCTGGCGATCGTGAAGCGGCTTTCAATGCTCTTTCCGGCACGCCTTGGTACTGGACGACGAACTTCTTGGTCATCGCAAGTACCGCTCTGCTCGTGCTGTTCGGCGTGTTTGGCATGGCGGCAATTTCGCGAGTGTCGGCTAAAGACAAGGCGAAAGCCAAAGTGCCTGCACCCAAGCCGGTCGAAAAACCGGTCGAGAAGCAGCGCAAGGAAGCCGCCGATACTTCGGGAAGCAGGTTCTGGTCACTCGTTCCGCTCTTGATCATTATCGTAACGTTCTGCGCTCTGCCGTGGATTCCAAAGCTCGTGTTTGGACCACCGTCGGGCGTGACGAGCAAAGTGGTGGTCGAACTTGTCATCGACGACAGCGAGCTGTCCAAACGTCAGCAGAAAGTCGTCGAGCAGCTCAAGAGCGAATACTCGGGCGCCATCGAGTTCAAGATTCTGAATTTCAGCGACGGTGCTGACGTTCTCGAAAAGAGTTCGGACGGTTTCTGGAAGGCAGGCGTACACCAGTTGCGCCCCTCCACCATCTGGATTCGGCGCATCTATTACGACTCTGAGGGCACTGCCATCGAGGGCAAGGGCAGCGGAACCGGCATGGGCACTTTCACAAAGGCCTGGCTGGTTCGGTCAATCGAATCTCTTGCTCGTGACCAGAACAACTGGCCTGCCACTGCAATCAAGCGAACCAAGCCAGTTCGCGACTGATTGCACATTTGTTGGAGGGGACGAAGAGCAATCTTCGTTCCTTCCCATTTTCATTATCTCGAACCAAACCTATGGAGTTTGAATATGTCGAAATCATCTAAGTTCTCGGGGTATCTCTTCCGGGGCGTCGTCATTCTGGCAGCGCCGGCATTGACCCTATGGGCGGTGCAGTATGCGGCGGACTTCGCTGACAAATTTGCTCTTGTCGGGCAATTCGTCCGCTTCGTCGCCGATTTGCTGCTGCCTGACTTCCTTTACAACTCGCCGTTTGTGCAGATGTTGTTTCCGTATCTGAGCCTTGCTCTGGCTGCCAGTGTTGCCGCATGGTTCGGCATCCTGGCTTCCTATCGCATCGGCAAAGAAGGGCTGCGAGTGATCGACTACATCTTCTTCAAGATTCCAGGCATTCGTTTCATCTTCACCAACGTGAAGAATGTGCTGGAAATCTTCGACAGCGACAAGCCCAAGTTCACTCGCAGTGTGGCTTTTCGCTATGCTGGGCAGATAGCATACGGCTTTGCTTCAAGCTACATCACCGACAAGGTGACTGGCAAGAAGTTCGTCGTCGTCTTCATGCCCTTGCAGTTCGTTCCGCCAAGCGGCTTTCAGCTCGTGATTCCAGAAGACGAAGTCTGGGACACCGGCATGACTTCGGAAGAAACGATTCGGGCCGTCGTAACCATGGGTGGTATCACCCCGGATTCGATGAACCTGACAAAGCCTGACAGCAAGTAAGAAGCGCAACTGGAGCCCACGGGTCTTAAAAACCTGTGGGCTTCCACTTCGCTTTTTGTACTTAGCTTCGTCACCTTCATTGCGTGGCGATGTTTGAACTCTATTTTTTGCAGGTCTAACAACTATACGATACAGTATAAATTGTTGAAATGAACACTTTGCAGTCTTAATTGCATTTTGGCACTGACCAACATTGTCTAGATTCTCTTCGATTTTCGATAAACAATAGGTATTATTTTAGATAGTAACACTAAGAAATTGCCGTCGTGCTATTTAGAACTGTATTCCTGGAGAGGACCTATTCATATAAGGAGAATCGGGCATGAGCAGCGAATACGCAAACGAATTCAACGAATTTTTGGAAGACGAAATTTCTGCCGTGAAGTCATATGACTCGGCATTAGATAAGCAAGTTAACTCAGAACATAAAGATGCTCTTGGAGAGTGCCGTCAGGCGCACGCCGAGTTGGTCAAAAAGCTGCGAACTTGTGTCACTCAATTGTCTGGTACCCCAAGAAAAGATGCAGGCATCTTTGGTGGTTTCAATGTGGCAGTGGAAGAAAGCGCCAGTACTCCAACTGATGCAATTGCATTACTAGAGCAAGCTGAGGCAGAACGTCTGGTAAGATATGAAGCACAACGTAAAATCGTTCCTCCACCTGTATTGAGTATTTTGGAGAGCGATCTCTTGCCATCACAGCACAAAACACATTTGATGGTGAGCACTTTGCTTAAAGAGATAACACCGATTCCCGGACAGTGAAGCTAAAATCCGATCTTGTTATGATATTAAATGTAATGGCACTATCTTTGATAGTGCCATTATCTAGTTGCAGCTTTTTTAACCCAATAAGAAGAGAACAAACTATTGCAGCTAATTTTGATATTCCGGTTAAAGATCCTACTATTCGCCGTCTTACAGAAGTAACCTCACGTTGTCACATAAAAGCAAATGGAAAATTTAAATCAGGAACTTACTTACTAAACAACGTTCCAGTCTCGGTTAAAGATGGAACTTTGTTTAGGCTAGATCTTACTCTTCCAGTAAATAATCCAGACGTCATAAATACTGAAGAAGCGCAAGGAAGCTTGCATACGACAAAACAGATGAGTGTGGCGAATTTGCCTGTTCCTCTCGATATTTCGTTGCAAGATGGAAAATTGAAAGGACAGTTCAATCTGGGACGCGCATTGGCTGTGTTTTTCTTCAATCTTATTCAGCTTGAGGTTCCTAATGGCGGAATTTCTGGCATGGTCGACTCTTTGAAAATCGATGAAATTAAGCTTGATATGCGCCCAGACTCAATCATGACTTTCGGCAAAAAGAAATTACATCTTGGCGAACACTCAAGTATTCTTATCAAAAATGCACTGGTCAAGAGCGATTTGAGCTTTCAAGGCACAAGTATTTTCGATTTGCATTTTCTACCTGACTGTAAGTGGATCGGTGAGAAGGTAGACTGTGAGTTTGAAGGCGGACAGTTGCAAATGAATTTGGGCATTGAACGGCTGCCTGACAAAATGCGTTTGTCATTGAACAGAGGGTCCAAAATCGAGCCCGTGAAGCTTGAAAACTGCGTTTTTCGTTTTGGCAAAAACAAACGCTCGCACACCTTGAGCAAATTAGGTGAGATGGACCTCAAGGAGTTCATGTGGGAGAAGAAACGTGGTTTACATCCCAATATGCACATTTATTCGTCCATGGATATGACTGATACCGACCTCACCTTAAAGACCGATATTCATCAAACAACAGGGCACTTTCCTGGTCGAATTCCAGGTCTGCTCAGTGTAGATGTAAAAGACGACAGTCGCCCCACCAAATTTGTGACCACTGGTGCGGCCAAAGCATCAACCGGAAAAATTGAAATCAATACCAAAACTGCCCATATGGAATTTTTGTTGTCTGATGTAAATGTGGGCAAAGTAGTTTATGGCAAGGCAGAGAGCTTGGATTTCAATCTTGCAGGAGGCAACGCTAAGTTAAATGAGTTTATTTGCGACGCTAAAAACTCAAGCTTTGCTTTGAAGTGTGGCAGTGGTAGCACGATTAAACTACCTGCTGAAATGTTGCTTGAAAAAGACAATCCCCAAAATAAAAATCAACCCACTGAAGTCCGTCTTCCCATCTCACTAAAGGTAGGTAAAGCTACTCTCAAAACAAAAAAAAGAAAAATTGAACTAGAAAAACTGAGTGGCGAGTTCCTTATAACCACTGGTTCTTCGGTAAATATTTCTAGCGACTTGAAATTCTCTCTGGGACAATCGAGCATGCTCGATGGATATGACGCAGATGTTTCCGCAGATAGTTTGAATGTTAATTTCAAGAACGGAGACATGTTGGTTGACGTTAAAAAATGCGCCATTGAAATTCCGCAACAGGCTTTGGAAGCGGCTATCAGAAAGAAAATTCCGACAGCCTATACTATGGATTTAAATAAAACTGTAAAAGAAGAAGAGGCGTGGCGTTATCGAAACGCTATTGTGAAAACGCTTCAAATAGACAATTTTGATATTACCGAAATGAAAACTGTAAGCCAGGATCACCTTTCATTTAAAGCTAAAGCCAACATTCTATTGGATGGCTCAGTCGAGAAAACGGGCATCATAAAGCGCGGCGAATGGGAAACAAAAGTCTGGAAATTGAAAGGTGAGGCAAATGGCGCTGGTAAAGTGACTTACAATTTTGGTGGTAGTAAAAAGAACAAGTTGATCTATAACCTGTCCATGAAGGTACCGTTTCCCGAAGATGCTGAACTTGACTGGTCCCAGGTTTCATCAGGACTGGTGAAGCTGGCGGAGAAAACTGTCATTCTCAATCATTTGAAAAAAGTGGTGATACCACTATCTAAAAGTGGTGAGTTGGATCTGGTTGGACAGAAAGGAAATCTCAGTAATTTTGAGGTGACTAATCTTGAACTCACGGACAGTCCTGGTGGTAAGCAAGTTTGCTTTTCGCTTTCACTTTTAAGATAACTAGAAGCGTTTAATTTTTTTTGTTCCCAAAAGAGAATGATCTGTTACTAAAGTTTGTATAACCAGTGTAGGACAAGGATACGGACTTAGCGCGAGCTGCGCAAGCAGAAATTGCGATACCAAATACACCACTTGATATCGTGTCTAAGTGCCACCAAATGTGGGGCGTACACGCTTTTTCTTCAAAAAGAGATGAGTTGTGATTTATTTGAGTGGGGATTCGCGTAGGCGTAGGGTTTCACATCAAAACCAGCCCAACCAAAAAACAAAGGAAGTATTCCTAAGAACTCCAAAAACCCCAACAATTACTGCCGTCGGCGCTCCTTGCGATTCAGCCACCGCTCATTGGTGGCCGACTATCGATAGAGAGTAGACCCGCGCTCTGCTTGGGGAGGTTGAGTTGGTTTTGTGTTTGAAGCTATTACATTGTTCAATTTAATTCTGAACTAGTGGAAATCAGCACCAAAACTGATTTTCAATTTCAAAATAAAGCTCTTGCGAAATTCACTCTAGAATTTTCGCAAGATGATTTTTTCGCATGAACTGATGTAGGTGTTTTTTCTTACGTATTTAGCGTGTTCTTCTTTATAAGAATCGCTATCACGCCTGTACTTTAACCGCCGTGAACTCAAAGGAGAGTTCCGCTTTCTGTACTTTAACCGCCGTGAACTCAAAGGAGAGTTCCGCTTTC
>JACCDT010319202.1_pt1 | contig 19402 bp, 18 predicted proteins | sample 7446291 | NCBI WGS metagenome assembly JACCDT01 (sample SAMN15323446, study PRJNA562643) | freshwater metagenome | isolation source: river surface water | place: USA:Blue River Watershed | collected 2017-08-17 | reverse complement strand
TTCGGTGGTTTTGGCCGAAGAACGCGGCGCATGCCCCGACGCCCAGGATTTCGGCGTGATGGAGCGTTTTTCCAATAAAATCGCCATTGCCCCGACCGCGTCGGTTTCCATCATCTGCGGCGGCGCAAGCCCGGGGATCGAGCCTTATGCGGCCAATTCCTACACGCACAAAACTTTGTCCGGTTCGTTCAACGTGCGCAACCCGTCTCTGGAAAAAATACTAATCGCGCATGGCCAGAACACCGATGAAATCTGGTCGAACATCACCTTGAACAACGGCTCCGTGCAGCAGTTGGATTTCCTGACCGAGCATGAAAAATTGGTGTTCAAAACCGCGATCGAATTGGATCAACGTTGGCTGATCGATTTGGCGGCCGACAGGACGCCGCATGTTTGCCAGGCGCAATCCTTGAATATTTTCCTGCCCGCCAATATCCACAAGCGCGATTTGCACCAGATCCATTTCATGGCCTGGAAACGCGGCGTAAAAAGCTTGTATTATTGCCGGTCGCTGTCGCTTCAGCGCGCCGAAAACCACGTCACCGCAGGCGCGCTGCAAGGCGATCCTTTGGCAGCGGCACAGCAGGCCCAGGAAATCATCGGCGATCCGGCCCCAGCCAACGATCAAGCGCCGATCACCGTACGCCCCGTCGCCAATGACCGGGTTGCGGCGAATAATTACGAGGAATGTCTCGCGTGTCAATAAGGGGCATTTTGCGTTAATTGGGGCTGATACTAGTTGTCATTCCGAGCGTAGCGAGGAATCCCCCGCCGCATACGCAATTATTATGTTTATATACTCACTAATAGACATCATAATGTAGTCTATGTTGGAGTTACCAACAATCTTGAACGAAGAATGTTCGAGCATAAGAATAAATTGATTGACGGATTCTCTAAAAAATATAATTTAGACCAACTAGTTTATATGGAAAGTTGCCAAGATATTGAGGCCGCTATTGCCAGAGAGAAGCAGATTAAAGGCTGGAGCAGAGAAAAGAAAAATAAACTTATTGAGTCTCTCAATAAAAATTGGCACAATTTAAGCGAAGTTTGATGTTTTTCCGATGGGGATTCCTCGCTTTGCTCGGAATGACACTAAGGTAACTACAGAAGGAATAAAAGCCATGTCCAGACTCCTGACACCGAACCCCGTCTATAAGCCTTTTCATTATCCTTGGGCTTATGAAGCCTGGCTGACGCAACAGCGCATTCATTGGCTTCCCGAAGAAGTGCCGCTTGCCGACGACGTAAAAGATTGGCGCAAGAAACTAAGCCCGGGCGAGCAAAATCTACTAACCCAAATTTTCCGTTTTTTTACTCAAGCGGATGTCGAGGTGAATAATTGCTATATGAAGCATTATTCCCGCGTATTCTGCCCGACCGAAGTTTTGATGATGTTGTCGGCATTTTCCAACATCGAAACCGTGCATATCGCCGCATACTCGCATTTGCTCGACACCATCGGCATGCCAGAAGTCGAATATTCCGCTTTCCTGAAATACAAGGAAATGAAGGATAAATACGACTATATGCAGAATTTCACCGTCGATTCGAAAGAAGAGATCGCAAAAACCTTGGCAGTATTCGGCGCCTTCACCGAAGGCTTGCAGCTTTTCGCGTCTTTCGCGATTCTTTTAAATTTCCCGCGCTTCAATAAAATGAAGGGCATGGGGCAGATCGTATCTTGGTCGGCGCGTGACGAATCCTTGCACTGCATTAACGTGATCCGCCTGTTCCGCACCTTTATCCAGGAAAACCCGGAAATCTGGACGGATAAACTTAAACGCGAATTGGTGCAATCCTGCGAAACCATCATCCACCACGAAGACGCCTTCATCGACCTGGCCTTTGAAATGGGCGGCGTCGAAGGGTTGACCGCGCAAGAAGTCAAGGATTACATCCGCTGGATCGGCGACCGCAGATTGCAGCAATTGGGATTGCAAGCCGTTTACAACATCCCGAAAAATCCGCTGCCCTGGATGGACGAAATGCTGAACGCGATCGAGCATACCAATTTCTTTGAAAACCGCGCCACGGAATATTCCAAGGCCGCGACCATCGGTTCCTGGGAAGAAGCTTTCGACGAGGATTTCGGCATGGGCGAGGGGCAGTATATCCCGGCCGGCACGGTTCCTGACGATTCAAAGGCCGCCTAGATTTACAGAAGGGTTCGATATGAAGCTAAACCCCGCAGAAATGCGGGGTTTTTCTGTGCCCTGAAAACAATCAATTTAGAATAATTCTAAAAGATTTTTTACAAATTTTATCCCAAAATCGTTAGCATGCCTTGCTTGTAGTAGGGTGTTATATTATAACATTTAAACTTCCTTCTGCACCAAGCTTATGGCCTTGAAATGAAAAACACTGCCGCATTTGCCGATTTTGATATTGCCGATGAAACCGAAGAAAATTTGGTTCCATTGGGCGATTATGCAGGCGGAAACAATAAAAGCGAACGCACCATGGCGGCGTTGCGCGGCGTTAGCAATAAAAAAGCTATGGCCGCAAAAAGTCCTGGCGGCAACGAGCCGATTGATTTTAATAAAATCATTGAGGCTTTGCGCTCTGGAAAAGAAGAGGACATGCGCGAAGCTGCGGCGGCGCTGGCAGGGAAAAAGAATTTATCGGCGGGAAACCTGAATCAGCTGCTGCGTCTTTTGTCAATGCAGGGAATAGACGGCAGCTTCGAGCAAAATTGGCTGGATTTGATCCCGGACGGTTTGTACAGCCTCGAGGGCAAGCGCCAAGCCGAATGGTTGGTCAGAACCATTCATATGCTGCTGATGACTCAAAGTTATATGCAGCAGCGCGGCCAACAGCCAAACCCTGCTTTGACTCAGGCCTTCCGCCGTTTAGAGTCCGCCGAGCAGAGAATTCTATCTACTTTCCAAAGCGCGGATCATGGAACAGTGCAGCGTGGCATACAAAGTATAGTGAACGAAGCCAGCACAAGACAGGCGATTGCGACCGTGGCAAATTCGGTGCGCCAAGATCCCGCGATGATGGATTGGATGGCCTATCAAAAAGTTGGCGTTCAAATTGCAACGCCATGGCTAAATAATCTTTCCAACGCCGCCCTGAATTTCCGGCAAGCGGCCGAAGATTTGCTGCGCACTGGAAAATTAAATACTGCTGCGCGCCAAGTGGCGATGCCGGAAGCCATCGCACAGACACAGCAATTGCAGCGCGCTATCGAACAATTGACGCCCGGGCAGAATCCCGCAGTATTGACGCAAGCGGTGTCTGTTCTGCAAAACCAAATAGCCGGAACGCAATCCACGCTGCAGGCGATTTTAAATAGCCCGCAATTACCCTTGAATCCTTCTTTCGAGCGGGCTTTGATTCAATTGCAAGACAGCGTGACCCATCAAGCGCAAGCGGCGGGCAACAGGGCCGTGACTTTGGAAACGCCGCAAGCTGTCCAGAATTCTAATGCGCAGACTATTGTAAATGTTTCGGATCGCAATCGGACAGAACCATCTGCCGCCCCGCAAATTGTTGCCGCCTTGCGCGGGGTTGATGTGCCGCAACCTATCCGTGTTGCAGAACAACCAAGAGAACTGTTAGGCGCTATCCGCCAGGATACCGCTTTTCCTTTGCAGCCAAGGCCATTAGAGCCTAATTCAAGCGTAAACAATTCGGGACCGGAAAGCAGCCGCGATATCAGGCTTGCGCCACAGCCGGCTAGGATTTTTGAAACGCGTCAAGAAACCGTTCAGGCATATGCGCCGCCCGCGCGTCATGAATTTTCTGCCCGCAATGATAATGCGCCTGCTATTCCAGAGCCGCGTCCGGTAAGCAGGGGTAACGATTCTATTCAAATCACTATTCCCCGCGATGCCGTGGCAGGGGAAAAATTTGTTCCGGCTCAACCAACAGGCAGTATGAAAACCGTAGATTCGGTTAAAGAGACGGCGGCGCGCTTGCCACGCGAAGAAGAAAGGGCAATTCATATTCCAGCGCTCCCGGTACAGCCGCGATCTTTAGAGCCAGCGCCAATAATTGTAGTGCCGTCTCCCGGTGCGGGCCCGCGAGATTTTCTGCCGCCTATAGAACAAGTTAAGCCGCGTGTCGAAAATCCGGCAACGCCAACCGCAGATAAACCTAGAGAAACACCGCCGCTATACACTCCCCCGGTTCCTGTTTCACCTGGCATAAAACCTATTATTGTACCAGAGCCTGTGCGTACAGAACAAAAACCGATTGAACCTGTAAAGCCGGTTGTAATTGCGCCGCCTGCAAATCCTGAAATCCCTTTGCCCGGTTTCACGCCGACGGTGGTGACTGTTTCTGCAAATCCGGCCTATAAGCCTGCCAGACAAGAAGAAGGCCCGGCAAAATCTATTCCCAGGGATCCCGCCGTGCGCGGCGCTTGCGCGGTACATGGCGATGGGCCGTGCAATTGCGGCGATAAGGCCAGAACCATAGGCGGTATTGGACTCAGCGGAATATCTGGAATTTCCAATCTTAGGATTGGGGTTGTTGATTTAAACAACAAGCCGCGCCCAGATCCAACTGCAGGTAGGCCCGCACGTTGCGCCGGCTGTGCTGGCGGAAATTGCGCTGCTTGTTCTATTGGCGCGCAAGTTCATGCAAAAGATAATAAGCAGCGCGCAGCTTAAATATAAATAAAAAGAGAGAGGGTAAAATGTCAGAAAAATTTGCGGGATTGACCGTAAGACAAAATCCTGTTTTGCAACCATTTACGGCAAAGCCAACCGTAATCGAAACGCAAGAGCAGCTGGAAGCCGTGCTTGGTCATCTTCAAGGAGAAAATCCACAAGCGATTTACGGCGCTTTGAAAGGTTTGCGTAGCTATGAACGCATTGGCACAGAATATGATGGATGGCACAAAGAAGTTGATGGAACAAGCTATCCTTGCAAGCGTCAATTATGGGGACATCCGGATGACCCCAATGACTTGAATTACGCTATTCTTGTGGAATATATTCAAGCTAGCGACGGCACATGTTTGCGCTATGTAACAACCTCGAATGTCTTGGCGCTTTTTTTAACGCCGCATGTGCCGGGACAAGAATTACGTGGTGCGCTTTTTGTACAGGGACAGATTGCGGCTTTTGGTAGAAATTTAGGGGCTGTTTTATTGGCTGCAGAGGATGTTGAGCCGATCCTTGGCCATGAAAGAGCCCACGCGATGCGGAAAGAGCATGATTGCAGCGCATTCCAAATGGCAGGCGCATATAGAGGGAGCAGATAAACATGACTTTAATGGTTGGGCGCCCGGCGCCGAATTTTACCGCCATGGCGATCATGCCGGATGGCAGCACCAAGGATAATTTCGATCTCGATGGCTATATCCGCGACCGGATCGGCGTTGTGTTTTTCTATGCCTTGAATTTTTCCTATCTGTGTCCTTTGGAGTTGGGTTACTTGAACAGCATAATGCCCCAATTTCGGGAGCGCGGCATACAAGTGGTCGCAGTCGGCGTTGATTCACATCTAAGCCACCAAATGTGGAAGCGTTTGCCGCTTGAACATGGCGGGCCTGGGCCTTTGCAGTTTCCGCTGGTGTCGGATTTAAGCGGCAAAATCGCGGAAGGGTACAGTGTTCTGGTCAATGAATCATTGGCCCTGCGCGCAACCTTTATTATAGACCGCATCGGCGTTATTCGGTATCAGTCGGTGCAGGATTTGCCACTGGGGCGCAATATCGACGAGATTCTTCGGATCTGCGATGCGCAGGCCTACCATGAAAAAACCGGCTATTTAACCCCGCCGCAATGGCAGCAAGGCCAAGAAGGCGTACACCCAACCCAGGAAGGGTTAATAACCCACATACGGCAAGGGTTCAAGGCGAGCGCCTAGCATTTATCAGGCTTGTCACAAAGCCACTTTTATCGTATCCTTACCGCAAACAGAGTAATAGGGGTACGACCTTGCAGCCAAACAAAAAAGATTTAGACAATATAAAAGTCCTTGCCGATTTTGCACGTAAAAACTGGGATCAGCCCCGGGAGCAGGAGTTGACGGTCTATGATCCTGTTGCATCATGCAAAAGGGCGCTTCAGCCGAACTTAAGCCTGTCTCCGGAAACGGTCATTGACCTTGCAACAGTCGCCGCTTTTGAAATTCAACGCAGCAAGCAATGGGGCATATTCGATGCGTTCAAGGCGCGGGCGGCCCATAAAGACACGGGCTTGTCCCAAGAAATGCTAGAAAAAATTCTACCGCTGTTTCTTTCTTCGGGTATAGCGCATGACCCCAGAGCCGCCGATTTGCTGGACGCTTTATATAAAAAGGGCGATGTGGCCAAGTCCGCCGTTACAAACGCTATTTTACGCTGCCGATTGCATTGCGAGGCATTGGGCTATTACCAAGATTTTACTCTTGCAACCAAGGACAGCGTTAAACGAATATATGATAACGAAACACGCGCAATGGATCCGGGCAGCACATGGCAGGGTAACCAGGGTAGAAAAGACAGTTCCCTCGTTGACGGCTTAAAGAGCGAGGCAGAGAATGTTTACAGTCAAATAGCAGAAAATTTATTGGCTTTGTCCAGCGGCTGGCAATTGACTTTGGATACAAAAAATTATCCATTGGAAATACTTTTGGATGTTTGGCTGTTCATTCTAAAAGACAAACTGGGTGTCGAGCATGCTACGGCAGGGGATGAAGTCGCAGCGTTTTTGGCCGCGGATTCACACATATCGCAAATGGCCCGTGAAGGCCGCTTGATCGTTGCGGGGGATGAGCATGGTACAATAAAAAGGCTTTCTAAAATTTTAAATCTGGATAAATCCAGAAGCAAAGCTGCCAAGGTTGGCGATAATAATTGGGCAGACGATTCCACTGTAACTTTCGGCTGTGCCGAGGCGGTGTTTTTGATGTTGGCCGAAACTATCGCCGAAAAATTGCAAAAAACCAAAGATAGCGATCTGGCTGCAGATTCTTTAAAGTCCTATGTAAAGAATATTGCCGAAAACCCGCTTCGTATTGGCGGTCATATGGAAAGGATGTTTTTAAAATTAGCCAAAAGCGATATAAATTTTCCTGGATTAATTTCAGACGCTTGCGAAAGGGCCAAATCCGATTATAATGAGCAATCCCCCGCAACGGAAATAGCCCCCTTTCTACAAAGAATTAAACGCTTTTCCGGTAGAATTAAATCTTTGCATACGCGGCACCCGCGCGGCAAGGGACTTGGCAGACCTGAAAGATAACAGTTGAAATAATCAAGGGGTTTGGGGCGACCGAGGGGACTTGAACCCCCGACATCCAGGACCACAACCTGGCGCTCTAACCAACTGAGCTACGGCCGCCATCACGTTGAACTTATAGCCTGCTTTTGCTCCGTTGTTTAGTTTTTATTTCCCGCTCGGCCATTCATTCTGATTAGCGCCTTTTAGGCGCGTATCGAGGGAGCCTCACGGTTGGCCAACTGAGCTACGGCCGCCATATAATAGCTGGATTTTTATACAAAAAAAGACCGTTTTATTCAAGGTTTATTGTGGGGATAATGATTAAGCCACCGTGGGCGCTTAGGCCGACTGGGCGCGCCGGGTTTTCAGCAGTTTTCTTGCTTCGGCCACGGCTTCGTTCAGCCTTTGCATTTTTTCGGCGCTGCCGCCTCGGTCAGGATGGGCTTCGCGTGCGCGCATGCGGAAAGCCGCCTCGATTTCCGTCAGGCTGGAGACGGGGGTAACGCCCAAAACCTGCCACCATTTTTCCGGTTCAATTTCCTTTTCCTGCGTTTTAGGTTTTTCGTCGATATCTTCTTTTCTGGGCTGGGCGGAATGAATGCCATCCGTATCGACGGCAAAGGCAGACAACAATTTTTCCAGAAAATATGGCGCGCCGTTCCTTGCGGTTGCCTTGATATGGCCAAGCGTATTGCCGATAGCGCGCAAATTGTCTTTGGGGTATTCCCATGCGTCGCAAGCCAGGGCATAAGGCTTTTCATCTATAAAAAAGAAAACCGCAACGCCAGGATCGTCGATTTTCCGGTCGATGAATTCTATAAATGGATAGCCGTCGCTGTTCAGGGGTATGTTGCTGGAAATCAAAATATTGCTGGCGCGAAGCGGTTTAAGTTCGTTCAGCACATAATCCCGCGCCGAAACAAAATCGACGCTATTGCTGCGCGGCGACCAGCGCGCTTTCGCCTCTGTCTTTGGCCAGCCGCCAGGCCACGCCAAAGGATAAGGCGGCGCGCTGCTGGACAAGGCGTCTTTCTTTGTTTTCTTATCCATGGATAATGTAATTTATGTGCCTTTTGGGACCCACAAACCATTTAGCCATAAAATGATAAATTTTTGATAAAATTGAAAGGAATTATCCGCCCTCGGCCGAGCCAATAATGCGCCAAATATTCTTTATTTCAGAACGCTTTAGGACGATATCTATATCGGGATTAAATTGATGCAAAACAATAGTTTGATCATTGCTTTTTATATATTGCTTTACCAGCCCTTGCCCATCCAGCAGCTCGACGGCGACAAAACATCCCTTGGACAGGGGGCGATTGGGATTGATATAAAGCAATTCGCCGGCAAAGAATCTTGGCTCCATGCTGTCGCCTGCGGTGTAAAGCGCAAAAGCGTTTTGCACGCCTAAAAGATTGACCGGCCTTCCCGTCATTTCGTTGACTTTACCATTGTCGAAAAAGAACCCATCGGCCCCGCCTTTTGCTGCGCCAAGCACGGGAAGATCGCGGGGCATGGGGGCTATGAAGGATGCAGGCGTGTTTAAGGATATCGCCCCTTTGCCCGATTCCGCTTGGCTAGGTTCTTCGTTCAAAATATCCCGTAAATCGCAATCCAGCCCGCCCGCCAGACGGCGCATCCAATCGATGGTCAGTCGCCGCTGGCCTTTTTCCAGCTTGTCAATTTGCGCCTTGCTCGTGCCGATGCGTTCGGCAAGATTTTGCATAGAATAGCCCTTGGAAAGGCGCAAGGAACGGAGCTTGGTTTGCATGAAAGCCTGAGAGAAGTTATATTTCAAATTTACCCTACATACAAAATGGTTACTTATCAACAGAAAAAATTACATTTTGTATACTTTTTTAGAAAAACGCTTGATAAAAGTAACCAAAATGGTTACTTCGGGGTATGACCCTAAAAGACTTTATGAAGCAGCATAATTTTACGGTGTCTTCCTTCGCCCAAAGGCTGGGCGTACCGCGCACGACCGTTTACCGATATCTCGCAGGCATAAGAAGGCCCACCAGAGAGATATTGGAGCGTATCCAATTCATAACAAGAGGTGAAGTCAAGGCCGGGGATTTTTATCCAGACGGCATTGTACCGCTCAACAGGCCTTCGAACAAGAAGCTGGCGGCACAAAGAATAGCCAGAATCCGAAGCGATGCGGAATCCGATATCAAGGGGAATAAAGAGAAGGCCGTAAAAACTGCTGAAGAAAAAAGGTTTACCGCCGCTGTCAAAAAATACATGATGGAGACGATAGACTCGGAATGGATCAGCTTTCCCGTTTGGCAAGCTTGTGTCGCGTTGGGCGAAAAAATTGAAATCGACAAAAAAAACAAGCGTTTGTTGCTTAACGACCAGATCATAGACCCAAAACAGGCCGTCAGGGCGGCGAATGAAATATTGCGGCGGCAAAGCGAATCCTTGATTCATTATCCCGGACTTAACGCGATGCATCCCGGAGAAACACCAAAGCTGCAGGATTGGACGCCGTTGTAATCCATCAAGGGGAAACTTTAAAAATTGATCCTGCGTATTATTTTCAAAGTAAATTTAGGCTTTTTGCTATAAGATTAACTTATGCGCCGAAAACACATTTCGAGTGATAGCACCGGCTTTGCCATGGGAATGATCCTTTTATTCATTGGGATTATTGCCGCGCTCAGCGTTATGGCCACGCTTAGCAGCACCAGCAATGACTATTCGCGCGGATTAACTTTGTCGCAGATCACGTCTTTCCGAAGCCATACAAGTTCTTTGGTCAGGGCGATCCAGCGCATCGCGCAATCTTGCCCGCGCAACGAATTGGATGGTTGCATCCGCGAAATCCGCGCGGCGTTGACGCTAGAGAACCCCGGCTGCGAGCATGATCCGGCTTTAAGAAAATACTGTCCCTTTGACAGCCTTTATGGCGGCGCTAGCAGAATCACGCTGCCTCCTGCCATGCGGGACGAGGGGGCAGATTCCAGCTTTGACATCGCCTATGACGTTATCGTCAACGACGACGATGATGAAACCAAGATGGTTCTATTTATCAATCAACTTACCTTGCCTGCTTGTCAAATGATTGAGGCGCAAATAATCCATCAAACCAACCCGCCATTGATAAATGGGCAGCGCTTGCGTCACACCGGGCCAGGTGGTGCCGCGCAAAGGCTTGCGGTGTACCGCCAAGAGGGCTGCATCAGTTATAGCAATATACAACTCGGCTCGCTTCGCTTGCCACCCGGCGTGGTGCTGGCCTCTTTTGGCGCGCCGCCTGTGCAAAGCGGCCAGGTGCAAAACTCTACGGCCAGTTCGATTCGCAGCGGCCAATATTTTATCGTCGTACCCGTGGCTTGGGATTGACCCATGAATTATTACAGGTTTTCCAATAATAGCGGCTTTGCCTTGGGAATGATTCTGCTAGTCATCGCCTTGATCGCTGCGATCAGCGCCTCGGTCAGCTTAAGCGGCAATACGTCTTTTGCCAGAGTCAATCAAATGGAAAAGTCGAAATCCTATGGCGGCGTCTTAAAAAGTTATGGAGAACTTTTGCGCCAGTCTTATCGGCAAATGCTGCGCAACGGATTTACGCCAAGCGGAATTGATTATGCGGCCGCATGCACCGGATCGTCCGATTGCCTTGCGCCAAACGTGAAATACACCCGTTTTGAAAGGGAAATTTTCCACGGCAGCCCAGAAGTATTAGAGCCTTATGCCTATTGGGCGTTTCATAACGCGGCGGCATTTCCAAATTCACCGGAGAATGTGGAAACATTGGTCGCCCTATTAAACCACCCCATCAAGACAGAATATTGTCTTTCACTGATGAGCAATGCGGCAGGAAGAAAGCTAGAAGCCGCCGATATTCCTTTTGCATCCAACTTCGTACTGAACGCCGCCCAAGGTACTTTTTCGGCCACTTTTGCTTTTCAGCCGCCTGCGGTGGACGGATGCTTTGGCGTTTCGGGTGGCGGTTCCGATGTCTATTATTATTACTATATAATTCTGGGTGAATATGAATAAAGGATTGTCCAGAATTTTGGGATTGTTGCTGCTTTCGCTGGCTGCGTGCGGCGGCGCTGAATCTTCTGCGGAAATCAAATTATGCCGCGCCGTGATCGAAGATATTTTTCTGCCGCAGCACAATTTGATCGTGCAGGAAACGGCACAAAGCACCGAAGGGGATAAGCTAAAGGTCGTTGTCCGCTATGAAATAACCGGCGCGGACGGAAAGCAAACCCAAGACAGTGCCTTGTGCTATTTTGACGCTGCCGCAGGCGCGAATGCGGGAATAGAATCCATCATTCAGTTCGGCGCGCCGATGCCCGCGCAGCATGTGCAGTTCTTGAATAAAAGATTGATGAACAAGCTTGGCATTGCGCCGCCGATCCAGGCCCCGGCACAGCCTACGCCTAATGCGCCGCCTTCTTAAAGGCGGGGAAAAGCTCTTTGTCCTTATGAATCAAACGTTCGCTTGGGAAAACAGCGGTAATGACCGTGCCCTGGCCTTGCTGGCTTTCCAATAGCAATTCGCCCTGATGCAATTCGATCAAGGATTTGGTGACGGGAATTCCAAGTCCGGTGCCTTGGGTGTGTTTGTTTTGCTCTGACGCGGCCTGGACGTATTTTTCCATGACTTTCGGGATGTCGTCTTGCGCTATCCCGACGCCGTTATCTTCTACTTGCAAGGCAAGGCCGCGGGCATGCATCATGCCGCGCACGACGATTTTACCGCCTGGCAGGGTGTATTTAATCGCGTTGGACAGCATGTTCAGCAATATCTGCTTGACCTTGGTTTCATCGCCGCGCAGCAACGGCAAATTTTCCTCGATTTTCGTTTCGAGCGTGATCTGGCCTTTGTGCGCGTTGTCGCGTAGCAATGCGACCGACGAGCGGATTACCGCATCGATCGGGATATCCGATTCATGCAGGTCTAAAACCCCGGCTTCGATCTTGGACAAATCCAAAGTGTTATTAATAAGTTGCAGCATGTGCCTGCCGCTATCATGGATGTCCTGCGCATAAGTCATATAGCGTTCGTGGCCGAGCGGGCCGAACAATTCACGGCGAATGACATCGGCGAATCCAATGATCGCGTTCAAAGGAGTCCTGATTTCGTGGCTTACCCCGGCAAGAAAGTCGGATTTCGCGCGGCTTGCGACATCGGCTTGTTCCTTGGCTTGGTGCAGCCCGGCCTCGCGTTGTTTGCGGTCGCTGATATCGCGCAAGGTCAAAAGCCAGCTAGTGCGGATGCCATTGGCGTCTTGCACCGGAACAACGCCCATCTGCGCCCAAAATGAGCTGCCGTCCTTGCGATGAAGCATGGTTTCAAGATCGGCATTGCGGTTTTCCAAAAGAATATCCTGGATATGTTGCAAGTCTTTTTGCGGAGTCTGATTGCCGAACAAAATCGAAGCCGGGCGGCCAAGCAATTCCTGAACCGAATATCCCGTTATTCTTTGTGCGGCGGCGTTGCCGAATATGATTTTAGGCATCGCTCCGGCTTGTTCAACGGAAGGCTGGACAATCATAAGTGCGTCATGCGAACTAAGCGCCGCCAATTGAAATTGGCGCAGGCTGGATTCGGTTTCTTTGCGCTTCGAGATATCCTCGACTGTGGTAACGCGCAGCATGCTGCCGTCCGCCCTGCGGACGCGGCCTGCGGTGATTTGTACTGCAATCCCGGTTCCGTCCTTGCGCAGACAAACGCCTTCGCCTGGTTGTTCGATTCCGGTTTTCATAAATTCGGCATAGACTTTTTTCGCTTCTTCGGCGTCCTCGGGGGGCAGAAGCAAAGTAAATTCCCGGCCCAAAAGTTCTTTTGCGGTATAGCCGAAAATATTCGCAAAGGCTTGGTTCACCCGGACAAAACGCCCGTCTTCACCGCTGACGCCGATGCCGATTTGCGCGGCGTCCAAGATAGAAGACACAAGTCTTTCGCTTTCGCGCAAGGCTTGTTCCGACAAATTGTTCTTGATCGCGCTTGCGATGGTGTCTGCTGCGGCTTGCAGGAAATAAATCTGGTCTTCGTCATAGCTGCGCGCCGTCGCTTCATGTGCGCTAAGGATGCCGAACGGGCCGCTTAGGCCGGAAATGACGGCGAACAGGCCGGATTTTATGCCCTGTTCACGCAAATCCATCGAGAGGCTATAGCCTGAATCCTTGTCGAAATCCTCGACAGCGATAGGCGAAAGCGTCTTTAAAGCCGCTGCGGCGGGGGTGTTGTCCCAAATCGACGATTCCTGCTGCGGCGTATCCTGCGGCCAGCCATATTGCGCGCGTGGCAAAAGCGCTTGTTTTTCGCTGGAATATTCCTCGATCCTGACCAAAGGCGCATTCAGCGCTTGGCCAACGATTTCAACGGCCTTGCCAAGCAGCAAATTGCGATCCATCTGGGTCAGGGCTAATTGCCCCAATTCAGCGATCGCCGCCTGCTGGTCGATTTTCGTCGCAAGCTCCACGGCGGCATTTTTGCGGTCGGTGATGTCATGCGAAACACCCGCAATCTCGACGATGGTGCCAGTTTCGTCGGCGATGGGAACCAGCATGGTCTGCCACCAGCGCGCGCCGACGGGCAGGGACAAGTATTCTTCAAAAACCACGTTTTTGCGGGTTTGCACGCATTGCGCGTAGCGCGCTTCGATGGCTTGTGCCTGGGATTCCGGCAATATATCCTGCGGGGTTTTACCTGCCATATTTTCTGTTTTTTGCCCGGACATTTCTTCGTATTTCAAATTGACCGACAGATATTGAAAGCTGCCATCCGGCCTAACCTCGATGCGAAAAATCGCAGAAGGCACGAATCGAAGCACGGCTTCGAGTTTCGCCGATTCGGTCTGCAAAGCGTCGGCCATCTGCCTTTCCAAGGCCGGTTGCGATTTAAGCAGTGGCGCATGCGGAACAAAGCGTAGCGCAAAGAAATTTTCGCTGCCGTTAAATGCGATATGGGTGGAAAATGCATTTAGCGTCAAGACGCTATTGTCCTTGGTGCGTAAATGCATCTTGCCGTTCCAAGGTTCCGGCAAATCGAAATTATAATTTTGCCAGACCGTATTAAGAATATCTTCGGAATCGGCGATCAGTTGGTGGAAGGACTGGTTGTACAGCCGGGACGCGGTGAATTGCAGCATTTCTTCGCCCGCCGCGTTCACCGACAATATTCTGGCGCGCGTGTTAAGCGCGCGCGTTTCAACCGCAAGCAGCAACATAGGCTCGCTTGCGATTGCGGATATCGCCTCGAAAACTTTGAGCGGCTCCGTGCCCTGCACAGCAAGCTCCTGATTTTTATTCTTGCCCCAAATATCCAACATGTAATGGCCCGCCAATATTTCCTTTTTCTATTTTTTTTACTTTGGCCCAAAGCCATTACCCAAACAAAAGCAATGTATTCTAAATGGATATACATTGTCGGTCAATAGCGTAAAGTAACCAACCAGGTCTTTTAAGACAACAAAAAATTATGAAGATGTTGATAGGTTTCTTCTGGCGCTTCCAACGGCGTCAAATGGCCAGCATTATTTACATGTTTTAAATGAGAATCGCTAATTAAGCTGCTGATTTCTATTAATAATTCTTTTGGTGTTAGGATGTCATTCTCGCCGGCAATGACCAATGTTTTGGCCTTTACTTGGCCAAGGCTTTCCCGGCTGTCCACACGATTCATAATTGCTGTCTGCTGTTTTATGAATGCTTCCTTGCCGATGCTTTCGGCCATGGCGGTGATAACGCCGGTGATTTGACTGTTTTCGAGATTCTTGGGATGAAGCAGCCGGGGCATCAATCTTGGCGCCACGCCAAGGAAGCGGCCCTGATCGGCAAGCGCGATCAAGCCGCGCCTTGTGGCCTTTTGCTCGTCCGTGTCGGCGCGGGCAGAGCTGTTCATTATAACCAGCCGGTCTATTTTCTCAGGGAAGCGGCGCATTAGCTCCATGGCGACATACCCCCCCATGGATAGGGCCACAACCGACCATTTCGGGCTTTGCGATAATACTTGTTGCATCGCGGCTTCCGCTAGTTTAGGAATAGAATCCGCGACGGTTAAGTCCGCGACAAAGCAGGGTGTTGCCGCTTGCAGAAGCTTGATTTGGGCTTCGAACAAACGATAATCGCACAACAATCCAGGCAAAAATAAAACCGGTGAAACCGACGTCATAGGAATTTTTCCAAACATGCTAGGCCGCAAAGCGGATCGTGCATTTAGAGTAATATAGAGCTAAGAGTAAAGATTAAAAATATGAGTTTCGATAATTTTGGGCTAAGTGACGGCGTTCTGCGCGCCATTGCCGAAGAAGGATACACGACGCCCACCGCTGTTCAGTCCCAATCCATCCCGATTATTCTTATGGGGCGCGACCTGCTTGGCTTTGCGCCGACCGGAACGGGAAAGACCGCAAGTTTCATTTTGCCGATGATCGACATCCTGGACGGCGGACGCCTGCGTTCACGCATGCCGCGCTCCCTGATTCTTTCGCCGACGCGCGAATTGGCGACGCAGATCGCGGCCAATTTCGACACTTATGGCAAGTACAGCAATTTGACCAAAGCTCTGCTTATCGGCGGCGTTGGATTCGAAGAACAAGAGCGTCTTTTGGACCGTGGCGTCGATGTTTTGATCGCAACGCCGGGCAGGCTGCTCGACCATTTTGAAAATGGCCGCATCATGCTGAACGATGTGAAAATCCTGGTTATCGACGAAGCCGACCGGATGATGGATATGGGCTTTATCCCGGACATCGAAAAGATTGTCGGGCTTTTGCCGGTGATGCGCCAAACCTTGATGTTTTCGGCCACCATGCCGAAAGAAATTTTGCAGCTGGCGAATAAGTTTTTGATGAACCCAAAAGAAGTAAAAGTCGAACGCCCCGTCGACGCCGACGCCAAGATCGACCAGCGTTACATCAAAGTGCCCAGCGATTTCAAGGCCAAGAGGGCTATATTGCGCGAAATTCTAAAAGAGATTGAAATCAAGAACGCCTATGTTTTCTGCAACCGCAAAAAAGATGTTGATGTTCTGGCAAAATCGCTTACCAGCCACGGATTTTCCGCCGCCGGCATGCATGGCGACATGGACCAGCACGAGCGCAACAAGACGTTCGAGGCGTTCAAAGCCGGAACCATATCGTTTCTAATCTGCAGCGACGTCGCGGCGCGGGGCTTAGACGTCACCGATGTCAGCCATGTGATCAATTTCGATGTGCCGATGAGTCCCGAAGATTACATTCACCGTATCGGCCGGACCGGGCGCGCCGGAAAAACCGGCATGTCGATCACCCTGGTCAGCGGCTATGACGAAAAATTCTTCGAGCCGATCAAAAAGCAGGCGAACACGCCGATCGAATTGCTGCCGCTAAAGGAACAACCTTTGGTCGAAGGCAACGAGGGATATAACCCCGTCGAATTCAATCCGCGAGAGCGGCACCATAAATTTCCCCGCAATCGTGGCGGAAAACGCCGGGGCGGCAGGGACGGAAACAGGCACGGCCATAGTCAAGACCGGCCCGCTCAAGATAAAAAAGAACAAAACGGGCAGCGCCAGCATCCGCCCAGACAACAAATGCAGCCGGTCAGGCAGCATGACGACGCGCCAAGGCCGCCGCAGACGCCTAAACCCGAACGGGCGCCCGAAAGAGGCAGAGGCGGGGAGCCTGTGCGCCACGATCCACAGCGCGATCAAAGCCGTTCGGAAAAAACCCCGCCAGGATTGGGCGGGCATGTGCCTGCGTTTTTATTGAAGAAATAATCGCGCTCGCCGCGCGATTTATTTTGATGGCTATTCCCGCTTTCGCGGGAATGACGGACGATTATCTGAACCGATTACCCAGTCTGTCGCGCTAAAAAAATCTCTTTCGCAAAGTCAGCTTGAATATTTCCTATAACCGCCTCGAACATTTCTGTGGTCAGCCGCTTGGTCTGGGTATTATAGCGCGAACAGTGATAAGAATTAAAAAGCCTGATTCCGCCCGGCAAATCATGAACAGCGCCATGGCCGAATTTGTATTGCGACTTTTTGGCCCTAAAAGCCGTAAGGGCAGCGTTATGCGCGATTAGTCCCAAGGTTAAAACCCCGCGTAGATTCGGCATCGCCGCGATCTCGACTTGCAAAAAAGGCAGGCAGTTTTTCTGTTCAATCGGCAAAGGTTTGTTTTCCTGCGGTACGCAACGCACCGCGTTGGTGATTCTGCAATCCATCAATTGCATGCCGTCTTTTGCGTGTTTTTTATATTCCCCGCGCGCAAAGCCGAATTTCAGCAAACTTGCATACAGCAAATCGCCTGCGTAATCGTTAGTGAACGGCCTGCCCGTGGCGTTGGCTCCGCGCAATCCGGGGGCAAGGCCGATAATCAAAAGCCTTGCGTTCAAATCGCCGAAAGACGGCACAGGGGCGTTATGCCAGTCCGGAAATTTTTCGCGGTTTTGGCAGCGGAATTCGACAAGGCGCGGACAGCGCGGGCAATCTTTTGGCGGGGGCGTGAACATAACAAATATTTCCTACACTAGCTGGACACTAAACACTATACCCTATACACTAATTTTTATGATACTTATCGCGTTGGGATCGAATCTTCCGACCAAAGAACATGGCGGGCCGCCGCATAATCTCGAGGCCGCTTTGTGCATGATGCCCGCTCGCGGCATCACCCCCAAACGCGTGTCCTGCTGGTATAAAACTGACCCCGTGCCTGCATCCGATCAGCCGCAATTCGCCAATGGCGTGGCGCAGATCGAAACCAAACTTGGTCCCCATGAATTGTTGTTGGAATTGCAGGCCATCGAGGCTTTTTTTGGCCGCGCGCGGCGCGAACGCAACGAAGCGCGCGCGATGGATTTGGATTTGATCGCCTATAACGACCTTGTTTTAAACGATAATGGGCTGGAATTGCCGCATCCTCGCATGGCGCATCGCGGCTTTGTCATTGTGCCTTTGGCCGAAATCGCCCCAAACTGGAAACATCCGCAAAGCGGCATTACCGCGCAAAAGATGCTAAACTCTTTGCCGGGCCTGTCCGGCATCGAATTATGGGATTGATTTGAAAAAAGAATAATACGGCAGATAAGCGGACCACAAAGCTATATAATTTAAGGAATATTTTGTAATATTTAGCCTCTAGAAATAAAGAAGTTGCATTTAAATAATAGAACTGATTTACTTTCGGTAATTGTTTATTATTTATGGATGCTTAAACACTTTTTAAAAGGAGTTCACGCATGACATTTTCTATGATTGTTCGGCCTATGTTGGAAGCACAGGAAAAAGCACGTGCAGAAGGCGGGGCTAAGGCGGAAAAGGAGTGTATTAATTCCCAGGTAGGCGCACTTATAGGCGCAGGAGGCGGTATGGCCACCGGTGCAGCGTTAGGCTCGATTATCCCTGTAGTTGGAACTGTTGCTGGAGGTTTTATTGGAGGACTTATCGGCTGCATTAGAGGGGGTAGAAATAAGACTGTATCTGATAATGTGATGTCTGCCGCAGGTTTAGCAGCAACTCAGATAACTCGTGGTGGAAGATAAAAATTGTAACACGCAAATCGGTCTAATCCTTAACGCAGCCGAATTTGGAAACGTCTATGACGTTTAGATAAATGGTCGTTGCTAAAGGCTCGCATTTTGTAATATGCGAGCCTTTTTAGGTGGCTGTATGTTTGGTCACGAAATTAAGCACCATTTTGATTGCCTAGTTTTTACAAATATTTAGATAACTGTCAAAATCCTGCAGCCCGTAGCGGTTTTAGGCTGAAAGCGGCTTGTAATCATTTAAACTATTGCAAAATCAATTGTTTTTTATTAAATTGATACCCCTTATCTAATAACGGTTTAAAAGGATTCAAAGATGGCACGTGTAACGGTCGAAGATTGCGTAGATAAAATTCCCAACAGATACGAACTGGTGATGATTGCAGCCCAGCGCGCGCGCGACATCGCTGCCGGCGCGGTATTGACCATCGAACGCGACAACGACAAAAACCCGGTCATTGCCTTGCGCGAAATCGCGCAAACATCGGTCGATACCGGCGTGATCCAAGAAGATTTGATCAGAAGCTTCCAAAGCGTTCAAAACGTCCAGCCCGAAGAAGAAGAATTGACCGACCTGGTCTTGCCGGATCCGAAATTCGGCGATGACGGCCTGATCGGCGCGGGCAGCTTAAAAGATCTTTCCGAAAGCGCCGATGACGACGAGGACAGCGACGATGATTTGGACGGCCTCACCGTCTATGACGACGAAAGCATGATGTCGGGCGAAACCACCG
>JACCDT012002977.1_pt1 | contig 19444 bp, 17 predicted proteins | sample 7446291 | NCBI WGS metagenome assembly JACCDT01 (sample SAMN15323446, study PRJNA562643) | freshwater metagenome | isolation source: river surface water | place: USA:Blue River Watershed | collected 2017-08-17 | reverse complement strand
CGGCACTACTACCGTACTGGGTCGCATCGACCGACACCCAAATGATGCACTTGACCGGGAAGGACTCGATGTCGTTGACGACGGTCACAAACGCCCCGGGGACGCTGACATATTCCAACTTGTTGCCCTCTTGAAGAATGCGGGTGCTGAGTAGGCAACTACTGCTGAACGTGATGGCGAAGTCGCGCAGCTTGCCGGACTCCAATTCCAGATTCTTGATCTTGGCATTGGTGATCGACGCATCCTGAATGGCGGCGCTCTTGATGTAGGTGATGCCGTTGGCCACGGCAAAGGGCATCGAATCGGCGCTTGGGCTATTGGTCAGGTTGTTGTCGGTTGAGGTCGGCGACACGATCGCAAACTTGTCGGCCCGGATGATGAAGGCTGACTTGGTTTTACCGTTGACCGATTCGGAGGCCAGACCGAAGCCGGTAACATGGCCATTGACATCAATCTTGACGGTGTACTGCGCGTACAGGTTGCCGTCGGCCGAGGCGCGCGCGCTGGCTTCAGCGGCCAAGCTGGTCGTCAGGCCATCGACACTGGCTTGCAGGGTCGTGGATGACGTGGTGAGCGAGCTGACGCTATTCGATAGGGTCGTCTGCGTGGTCTGAATGGCCGCGATGCTTTGATTGACCTGCGTGAACTGCGTGCTGATCGTATTGGCCAGCGCGTTGTCGGCGTTAGCGCGCGTGGTCGCTTCGGTGCTGATGGCCGACTCGGCATTTGATACGCGCGTCTGCAACGAGGACAGCGACGTGGCTTGGCTGGCGGTGGTCGTGTTCAGTTGCGTGATGTTTGACTCGGCGCCGGTCATGCGCGTGGTCAGACTCGTTAGCGACTGCGCCTGCGTGGCGGTCGTTACTTGCAGCGCGCTGATGTTCGACTCGTTATCACCGACTCGTGTGGTCAGCGCGCGCAGGCTGGTGGCCTGAGATTCGGTGGTGCGCGACAGATCAAGGATGGTGCTTTCGGCGCCATCGACGCGGGTTGTCAGGCCGGTGATCCGTTCGGCTTGCGTATCGGTCAGGGTTTCCAGCGTGCTGACGCGGGAGCCGACGACTTCATCAAAGCCTAATCGGGCGCTGGTTTCTGCGCTCAAGTCGCCGGCCACCTGGGCGACAGCCGCCATCCTGGCCTGCTGCTCCGTGACCAAACCCAAGTCGATCATGGCGACCTGGGTTGTCAGATCCTTATACAGTTGCGACTCAAAAATCGACGCCTGAATATCGGCAATGGCTTTGCTGATGTCGCTTGGCGTGGGCAGCGTGGTGTCGTTGGCGTAGGACGACGATGAGCCGCCGATGTAGTTCTTGATGACGGTCTTGGCCAGATCCGGGATTTCGTCGCGGGTGACGAAGGCGGCTTTGCCATCGCCGGCGTGGCCGTTGCGCACATGCCAACCATCGACCATGGCGCGCAGGACCATCCGGGTGTTTTCATCGGCAATAGCGTCGAGCGCGCCCAGTGGCACGCCCGGCACACCCTTGTTGCGATTGGCTGTCATAGGGTTGAAAGCTCCCGGAAGGTCTGTGCAACCCGCAGTTCCCTGAATCGGCCCGCGCCGCTGATCTTGATGCGGTAGCGATCGGACTCATAGCCGGCCGGCAGGCGGAAGTTATTGAGGCCCGAGGCGACGACTTGCGTGTGCTTTAACTCATGCTGCTGGCTGCCGTTGGCCTGGCGCTGGTACGCCCAAAACTCGATCGTCCAGTTTCCTTCGACCATGGCTTGAGCCGCGCCAAAGTTGACCGGGCGCTCGATGACGAGTTCGCGCGATTGCCATTCGGCTGTTTGCGCTGCGCCGCCGTTGAACTGATAGATGGCGTTGCCGTTGGCGTAGTACATCTGGTCAGACATCACATTGGTGAAGGCACACTTGGCCGCGAAGTTCGGCAAGTCAGTCAGCGTGCCGTCGGCTTCATCGGTTCGGATCATGAATGGCGTGAAGGCAGCACTGGGAGAAAAGCCCACCAGTCGCCCGTCCCACACACCAAAGGCCATGTCAAAGAGGCCGGCTGCGTAGCGTTGGCGCCAGACATCGCGGGTGAAGAATTTTTGCGAAGGGGTCAAGGTCGCCGAGCCGCCGGACACGCTTACCAAGCCGTCGTTGCTGGCATAGATGACGACGCCATCGACCACGGCAATCGAGCGTTGCGACACACCGGCCTGATCGACATTCATTTTGGTGGTCGTCGTCGAATCCGGTGACACGCCGGACACCAGATACGGCCGGCCCTTGGTGGTGATGACGGCGCCCGAGCCGTGGACAATGCCGGCAACGACCGGATGCTCCAGCGGTTTGGCGTAACCGGGCGGCCAAGCCCACGGCTTATAGGCTTCGGAGAAGTACAGTTCGTTGTCTTTCCAGGCGCAGAGGATGCCGTTGGGTAGCAGCATCAGGCCGCGCAGGCCGGGGTCAGGCGGGTAGTAGTTCAGCGAGGACAGCGGTTCGTTCAATTGCTCGGCCAGCACTTTGTCCTCAAACGTCAGCGCGGCGCTGCCGGAGGGCGTGATCGAGCCGACGTAGAAGTAATCGGCGATGGTCGAGCCGGTGGGGGTTCGGTAGACGCGGATTTCTTTTAAGGGTGCGTAGCTGCCGAGGGGGTCTTTGAAGGCGGTGACGACGGCGCCGACTTCCAGCGAAGTCGTGACGACCGTTGGATCGCTTGGCGGCCCTTCTTCGTTGTAGGTGTTGACGTAGGTGTAAATGTAGGCGCGCGTTTCCTTGTCGGCTTCCTGAATGCCGGCCACCAGCGTGGCGGTATAGGTTCCGCCGGTACTGTCCTGCTGCATTGACAAGGTGTAGAGGCCACCGGACTCATGGAAGCTGGAGTTGTCGCTGTAAATGTCAAAGGCCAGCGCACCCGTATCTTTCCAATTGGCTGTAACGCGAATGACGGGGACGGCCGTCGATGGCGTGCCGGTGGTCGTCGAGGTGGACGCCAGCTTGTCGGGGATGGTGAACTGATATTGCGTGTTGCTCAGTTGCTTGACCTCAAAAATCTTGGTCGTGGTGGTGCTGCTAAAGAGCGTGACGAGGGTTCCGGTGCGCGATTCCTGATATTTGATCCCGGCCGATTCGTAGTGGAACGTGAACACCATGTTGGCGTTGGCCGGGGTTGCCTGCGGGATTTCCGGGACGACGACGGTCGGCGCTTTGGTGGGGCGTGGCACGCCGACCTGATAGCTCGATGAGGGTGTGCCGCCGTTGGCGCGGGTGGAGAGCCGGTTCGTCACTTTCATCGCACCGTCGCCGGTGTAGTAGAGGCGATTGAAGGTGTCTTTGACGATCGGTGAGCGCACGGCGTTGATGACGGAAGTCCAGGAGAAGAACGTCAGTCCATCGTCGGTGTAGAGCGACTGGGCTTGGTTGGTGAGTGTGGCCAGCGAATAGCCGTCCTTGGTATGGCGCAGTTCACCGTAGGCAAAGTCGCAGTTGCGGGCGATGGTGGCTTCGCGCTCGGACAAGAGCGACTCAGGAATCCTTGGCCGAATACCTGAGAATGCCTTGATATATAGTCCTGCCATGAGGTTTCCTCAACGATAGGGGCAGCAATTTAGACGGGCCATGCCAGCATTGGCAGATCGGCTTCGATGTCCTCATACCCGGTGGGGATGGGGCGCTTGCCCGATGTAATCTCGGCCATGATCTGGTGCAGGGTTGCCCAGGTTTCATCGCGTGCGCGCACGCAGTATTGCGCCTCAAATTGGAATTTCGTGATGCTGCTGGTGGTGTAGGTGCAGGCCGACAGGATGCTGTCGTAGCCGCGCGTGCGCGCGAACGTATCGAGTCGTACTTGGGTGGCGGCGACGATGCGATCTTGCAGCGCCTGATGGTTGGCGGCAATCTGCTCGGGCGTGAGTGACACGATTTCCCAGGTTTGCTCCCAACGCTGGCGCTCGATGCTGTAGACGGGATTCGTTTCAGACACGGCTTGCGTCATACGGTCATAGTCCGGCTGGCCCGTGACGATGATGCGCGCGGCGTTATGGTTCGCCAGAATCTCGTCGGTCAGATCGGAAGGAAAGCCGACCCCGGGGTTTTCCCCGTACAGATCCATGAGACTGTACGGATATTTTTCGATCTGGCCGTTGGATAGTTTTGCGTACATGGTTTTTCCTTATGCGGCTGGCTTAATAGAGAGAAGGATTGACGCTCTTGTATTGGATCCGCCTGCTGAAAACGTCCTGCTTCCCGTTGCGCCGGCCAACTCAAAACCTTCCTCAAAGATGCCAAATGATGGGGCCGTTAGGTCGCTATTGCTGACGCGCGTCGTCATTCCAGCCGGGGGGGTGACGGTGACACTGCCTCCACTATTGAATGCAGCGCCGATCAACAAAGAAAAGACTGAACTGATCGTAATGCTTGGAGCAACAGTGTTGGACGAGTTCGTTCCAAATCCGCCAACTACGTCATACGCACCCTTGCGATAGGTCAGTATTGCGCCTGCCTTGATTGCTCCAGAATCGCCACTGGTTGAAGTAAACGTGTAGCTTGATGGCTCGCTGGCTCCGGCAATTTTGTAGGCGACCCGAAGCATGAGGTTGTTTCCCTGATCGGCCACCTCAGTCCACCCGGTATCACCCGTCCATGTACCGCTTGGGTTGTTTGACGACGCCATCATGGCAATCATCAAATCACCCTCTGCCGTATTGGTTTCGGCAGTTCCGCCCATCGGCTTGTTAATTGTCAGGTTGGCCGAGCCGGTGGTTTGTTGTGTGACGGATGAACTGACAAAAACAGGCTTATTGCCTGTATAGATGGGGCGTAGCGCCATTGCAAACGCGCACCACGAATAACGTGATGTGTTATCTGTTCCTGTGAAACCAAATTGTGCTGCATCGAATGCGCCAGATGTCCACGCCTTAGACCCCATGCCGACCACCGCCATTTCAGCGCGTGAGCTTGGCTTGGGGCCGCCAATCGTAATGAAATTGGACAGGTCGCTCGATGTAAACACCGGGCCTGCCGCTGTACCCGGATCCCATCCACCAACACCGCCCACAACAATGATTGTGCCGGTAGCCAATGGGGTAATCGACGGTGGATTAGCTTTAACTGTTGCCGTTCCCGTTGCTGTCGTTGTTGCCACGTCGTATGGAAGCACGGGATCGACGTTGCGCCAGACTTGCACAGCGACTGCCAGCGATGCAGAAGTGCTAGTTGATCCGCCGGGAATCGTAATCGAGCTATCCGGCGTTGACCCCATGAACTTGTAGCCGGCGTAAAGGATCGTGTCGTCGGAAGCGACCACATAGAGCTTGGCGATCTGCGTATAGCCAGACGCTGAAATCGCCAGATCGCTCGATGGCGTCGATGAGCCAAGCGTGACAATCACGAAGTCGCCGGCCGACGGGGATGATGCCAGCCCGCCGGTCAGGGAGGTCAGCGATACCGTTTGGTCGGTCGTGGATGGCGCAAGACCTACCGTGTATCCGCCGACGTATTGCAGGTCGGTGGATACTGCTGCCCCCATGGCCATCCGCCTCAGCATACTCATCGCATCACCTTCGCGTAGACCGTCGTGCCACCGTCGCGCGTCCAGAACAGGATGAAGTCGCGCCCACCCGAGCCTTGCAGGGTGACGCCGGCCAGACTGGGGGAAGCGACGAACGTGCCGTCGGATTTCATCCAGTTGCTCGACGGGTAGTTAATCGAGCCGGCAGCATTCAAAGCTTCGGCTTCGACCAGTAGCTCGCCCAAATTGCCCGATGGCGGCCAGTTCGAGATCGTTAGCGTCGGGTTGCTCGACGCGGCAGGCGCCCACCGTTGATGGCTGCCGTTGGTGTAGTCGAGCGCATGGTTGCTTGTGCCGTTGACGCCGGTGTGATCGTAAAACTTCCAGCCGGTGTCCTTGAACATCCAGCGAGTGAAGGCGGTGTCGCCGCCATCTGGCGCGGCGTAGTCGGTGTTGGCGGTTGCGGCGGTCATGGCTGACGTGCCGTTACCTTTGACGAGGCCCGTCAGCGTGCCGACACCTGTGCCGCCCTTGGCCACCGACAGCGTGACGATCGCCGGTTCGTAGGCGCTGGAGGCGGTGTAAGCAGCCGAACCCAGTGTGCCGCCGGCGCCGACGTTTAGCGTGGAGCCGTCCGTTCCGGCGATGGTCAGCGTGTTGCTGACGGTAAGCGTTTTGCTGGTTGTGCCACCCGCAATCGAGAAGCCGGCGCCGTTGGCGGTCAGGTTCAGGCCGTTGTAGGTCTTGCCACTGAGCGAGGAGGGAATGTCGCCATCGACCAGCGCATTCCATCCCGGTGCGGCTGATACGGTTCCGTTGCCGGTCTGCGTCAGGAAGCGTTTGTTGCTGGTGGTGTTGCCGGCCAGACGCACGTTATCCGTGCCGTCGCTGTAGATCATGTCGCCTAGGGTCGTCAGCGGCGAGAGGCCGTTGAAGGCGGCGATCTTGGAGGTCGCTCCTGTGCCGCCGTAGCCGATGCCGATGGTTCCGCCTTGCCAAGTGCCAGTGGTAATCGTGCCGAGCGAAGTGATGCTGGTCGAGCCTGCGGCCGGCGCATAGGCCGTGCTGGCAGTGTAGGCGGCCGAACCCAAGGTTCCGCCTGCCCCAATGTTGAGCGTGGAGCCATCCGTTCCAGCCAGCGTCAGGGTATTTGATACCGTCAGCGTCTTGCTGGTGCTGCCACCGGCCACGGTGAAGCCCGTTGTCGCGGCGGTGAGCGTCAGGCCGTTGTAGCTCTTGCCCGTCAGTGCCGAAGGGATGTCACCATCCACCAGCGTATCCCACGCGGGCGCAGCAGATACCGTGCCGTTACCCGTCTGGCGAATGAACTTGCGCGCGGTCGTGGTGTTGCCCGCCAGTCGGACGTTGTTGGTTCCATCCGAATAAATCAGGTCGCCCAGGGTGGTCGTCGGCGAGAGTGCGTCAAAGCCCGCCGTCTTGGTTGCTGCGCCCGTGCCGCCTTTGCTGATGCTGATGGCGGTGGCGTTCCACGTTCCCGTGGTGATCGTGCCACGGGTAGTCAGGGTGGCCGAACCGGCCCAAGTGGACAGCGCGGTGTTTTCGACGCTACCCAGTCCCACGTCGCTGGCCGTGACGCTATCCCACGTCGGCGCTGCGCCATTGGTTCCCGTGCCAGTCATGCGCAGGAAACGCTTGTTGGTGGTCGTGTTCGGCGCCAGCAGGGTCGTCGTGTCGCCGCCGGATTGGTACGGGATCGATCCAAGCAGGGTCGTGCCATTGCCACCGGCCAGGTTGGTGGCGGTGGTGGCCGTCGTGGCCGTTGCCGCCGAGCCAGCCGAGCCGTCGATCGAGACACCTGTCAGTGATAGCGAGGCACTGGCGCGGTTGATCGCGACCGCCGTTGTGCCGATGTAGAAGGCCTGGTTGTTCAGCGCCACCGTGCCACTGGAGGACGGCAGCGTAATGGTCGTGCCATCAGTTCCGGCCAGCGTCAGCGTGTTCGATACGGTCAGGGTCTTGCTGCTGGTTCCGCCGGCCAGCGAGAAGCCGACGGCCAGCGCCGCCAGCGTCAAGGCGTTATAGCTCTTGCCGGTCAGCGCCGAGGGCAAGTCGCCGTCAGCGATCGCGGCGGCCGTCCAAGTGTCGGCGGCGGTGCGCTTGACGAAGCCGGTGGTCGAAATCCCCTCCACGGCCGCCAAGTCATTGGCCAGCGCGAAGGTCGGGTTGCCGGACACGCCATCCGGGTTGGTGATGGTAAAGCCTGCGGCCGGTGCGGCCATGGTGCGAACGGACACGGCGCCGGTGGCGGTGCGTGCGATCAGGCCGTTGGCAGCGAGTGCAGCCAGCGCGGTCAGATCCGAGTCCAGCGGCTGGTAGCCGGCCGTCAGATCCGACACCAGCGCCAGTGTGCCGCTGGCGTTCGGGAAGGTGAACGTGCGGGTCGTCGCGGTGCTGATGCCGGAGACTTCGAATTTAACTTGCTTGGTCGCGTCGGCGTTGTCCTGCAACGTCGTGTTGGAGTCCAGCGAAGTCAGTGTGACGCCGGAGATTGTGCCGCCGGTAATCGCCACGGACGAGGCGCTTTGCGTGGCCATTGACCCCAGGCCAAGGTTGGTGCGGGCGGTGGCGACGTTGGTCAGGTCGGCCAGGTTTTCGCCGGCTTGCAGCATCATGGTGGCCGTCGCTGCTGTCCAGCGCAGTTCCATGTAGCAGGTCGTCACACCGTTGCGAGAGCGCGCGGTGGTGTTGTCGGCCGCACGCTCGATCGTCCACGTCGAGCCGGTGGTGGCGGTGACTTTGACGATTTCGATGTTGATCTCGGTGGAACCCGAGATTTCGTACATCGTGCAGTAGAAATACTGCCCCGCCGAGAGTGACGGAAAGCCCGAGGCGCTGGCCACCGTAATGGTGGTCTGGCTGTCGTTGATGGCGCCCGAAAGCGTCGTGGACGCATTGTTGGTAAATTTTAAGTTGGCCATTTCACTCGTCCTTCACGCGCACAACGAACTCGACTTGCTTGATGCGCCCGGCGTTGGAGGTCATCGTCAAGGTGATCTTGTAGGCGACGCCATTGGTTCCACCGGAGAGCCATTGCTTGACGCGCTTGCCATCGATGACGACGGTCGGGCCAAGGCTTAATCCCGTGGGATTGACGGTGACATCGAGGGGGGATGGCACGGGCGGATCGCCCACCGTCACCAGCGTGTCGCCGTCGGCCAGAAACTCCGAAAAATCGATGTCGTAATCGAGCGTTTCTGCGGGCTGTTTGATGAATCGTCCCAAAATCATTCTGTAACCTCCATGCTCCGTTCAGACGCCGACACGAACATCAGGCGTTCGGCCGGCGCGGGCATTGCAATTCCGTAGTCGGTCGCCGCTGATCGAGTGATCGCTTCTGCGGTCGTGGTCGCGCTCACCTGATGAGCGAGGATGATCTGCGCGCTGCCATCGGCTTCGCCGATCGTTTGAGCGGCCAGCTTGTAGCGCACGCCAGCCAAGCCCACTTGCGTAATGGCCGATGGCGCGGTCACGGCGCCCAGGCGGCGCTTGCGCAGTGCGTTGGCCTGTGTGGTGGCTTTGGCCAGCGCCGTTGCGCCAAGCCAGATTTCATTGGTCGATACCGCCGTTCCCAATCCGCGCACAAAGGTCGTGGCCGACAAGCGGTGAACCAGCTTGATATGCGCGGTAGACAGTCCTTTGGCGGGCGTGGTGGCTTGCCGGCGCACTTTGACGAAGGCGATGGCCGAGGGCGTTGCGCGCGCGGGTGTGGCGGCTGTGCGCGGTACGCGCGTTTTGGCGGCGACGGTGGCGACGGTGGCGCGCGCTTGCGTGCTTGCGGCGCGGGCGACTTTGATGACGGCCGCACCTGCGACGGTCGCTTTGGCCGACAGGCTGGCAGAAAGGCGGTGCTTGACCAGCACCTCAGCGTCGGTTGTCGCGGTCGCCTGGACGGTGGCGGTGTTATTTCGGACTTTGGTGCGATTACGCGCACTGGCCTTGGCTTGCACGATGGTGGTCGCGCCCGCTTGCAAGCGGAAGGTGATGCCGGCTGTGCCATTGGCGCGCGCGGTGGTCGATGCGCCGACGGTGCGCCGGGTATAGAGCGCCGGGATCGATCCGCTGACTTCGATGGTTCCGAGCAATTGGACGAGCGATAGTCCGGCCTCCGCTTGCGGGAACGGAACCGCGTTGATTGCGCCGGAGTTGAGTGCGCCTACGGTCATTTGATCGTCAGAGTCATCGCCAATTCAGGAACAACCACACCATCCCCCAGGCTAATCAGGCGCGGCGACCCAAGTGGCCCGGAGTAGAGGATGTTGCCGTCGCCGACGGTCTGCGTATCCCAGATGGCCCAGTGGGTGATGGTCTGCCCTGCTTCGCTGGTCGAGTCGGGAAACGCAATGGCCGAGCCGTTCGTCACCACGATGTCCACGTCGCCGCCGGCGGTTTCCGATTGCGGATTGGCCGTCAAGCTATTGATGGGCTGTCGTGCGTAGCCGCCGAAGGTGGCTTCGTTGCCGTAGGTGGAATCGCTTGGCGCTGCCGTATGCAAGGCCAGCCAAAGCCCTGCGGGCGGTTCGTAAGGGAACCGCACCGGGTTCAACGACATGTTGAACAGGGATAGCGCAAGGTGTTTGGACAGGCCGCTCATTTCTCAATTTCTCTCTTTTGATTGAGAATTTCTCAACGCTTAGGTCAAGTCAATTTGCAGTTGGCCAGCCGGGATCACCACCACATCGCCTGCTTGCACTTGACGGCTGGCCGAGAGCGCGCCGGAGTACATCATGTAAGCCGAGCCGCCCAGGGTTTGATCCGACCAGATCGCCCAGTGGGTGACGGTTTGTGTAGCGCCGGTGGACGGCGGGAAATTGATGTCGGCGCTGTTGGTGGCGCGCACGGTCGTTTCCGGCGTCGAGCCGGTGGTCGAGGACGCCATGACGGAGGCGATGTTCACGCGCGCATAGCCGCTGTAGGTGGCCTCGTTGCCGCCGGAGGCGTCATCGGGGGCGGCGGTGTGCAGCGACATCCAGACGCCGCTTTTGGCGGTCAGGTTGGAGCGGGACGACGCGAGGGTGGCGTCGAAAATTTGTTGGGCTAGGGCTTGGGAAAATCCGGGCATTTGAAAATCTCCTGATTAGGCGGGGTTGGTGGTGTTGGCCGGTGCAGTGATATTCGGGCTGGCGCCGGCCTCGTTCTTTGCCTTGCCCGTCAGTGCGGCGACAAACGCCTGCATGTGTGCGGCGCTGCGTGTGCCATCGGCGCCGAATTCGGTGTCTTTCATCCACGCGCGCGCGAGAACGAAATCCAGTAGTGGGTTCTCAAAAACGTCGTCCACGGCAATGGGTGCGCCCAAGGCCACGTCGGGCGGCAGTGCGCCATAGACGACTTCGACGTAGCCGGGGGCGGTGGTGGGCTGCGGCGGATAGACCATGAAGAAGCGCGGCGAGGCTTCGGCGTACATGTAGTGGCGCGACTCGGACGATGCGGGGGCGCTGTGCCCGTTCGGCACTTGGGCGTCGAGCGTTTCGCGCTTGGTCAAGCGAATGGCGCGGCCTGGGGTAGCGCCGTTGACGCCGAGGTTGCGCACGATGTCAAACAGTTGGATGGCGTCAGCCGGCAAGGTTTGAAGCGTGCCTGGCACAAGCTGCACGGGGCGCACGCGAACGTAAGCATTCGACTTGTAGTTGACGAGGGCGCGTTGGCCTTCGTTCAGGTAGCCGAGCAGTTCGTCGCTTGTCCAGCGCACGCCGAGCAGGTCATTCAAGACGACCTGCGCTTTGCCGATGATGTTGGAGGCGAGGATGGTTCCCATGGTCGCTCCTAGTGCTGGCCACGCACGCGACCGGGCGCGCGTCCGACGGCCGAAGCAGCGGCATTGCGTGCGTTGGCGATGGCGGCTTCGAACTTCGCTCGCCGGTCGGCGCCGTTGGCCACATCCGTCCACGGCTGACCCGGCATCATCATCAGTTTGCTGATGGCGCCATTGGCGAGGTCGTAGAGGTAGTTGTTGAAGATCCAGCGCGGAAAGTCCGTGGCGCGCTGACTCGGTTGCAGCGCCAGCGTCATCGTCAGGCCGCTGGCCAGACTGACTTCGGGGACGGCCGCGAGGATGATTTCTTCGCTATCGACCTGGGTGTAATACTTGGGCGTCTTGGCGATGGTGCGCCAGCCGGGGACTTCGTGATCGAGCCAGGAGGTCGAGCGCGGGTCGAGCGGCACGGTGTTGTGCTTCACGTTGATGACGGAGGCGACATCGGCGCCGGTGGGTGGCTCAAGCTGATAATGCGACTCGCCGGCGACGACATCGATCGGGTCAGGCAGGTAGCGCCAGATCCACGACCCGGAGCAGAACTCGATCACGGAACGCTTGATGGCGTTTTCCGTGACCGGATCTGACGGGTCGGCTGCCAGACTGGGCAGCACTTCGTCCAGCAACTCGACATACTTGGTGTTGGCCACGATAAGTACCCATAAAAATATGGGATCAAGTATCAAGTAGCGGGCGCTATTCGACTCATTGCTCGGGGTGGCCGCCGATGGTTACATCGAGGTCGCGTTCCCATTCTTCGATTTGGTCGAGCATCATTTTTTTGGCCATGGTCACGTCGAGCGTTTTGCCCCACCGATCATTGGCGTAGGCGACCATTTCGGCCTTGGTCATTTTTTCCAGCGGCTTGCTAAAGGCTTCCGGGTCGATGATGACTTGATCGCCATCTTCATCGACGACCTTGATGGATTCGGTGTGTTCGACGGCTTCGCGGTCGGCTTCATCGACCAGTTGCCATTGGTCGGTGAACTTCAGCAGTTGGCGTGCTTGCACTTCGGTGACTTCCTGCACGTCGCCGTAGCCGTTCCAGGTTTTGCCCGAGCGGGCGATGTTGTCGTAGGCGGCCGGCTTTTTGCCGATGTAGACCAGCTTGACGAGTGATGTCATGGTGTCCTCTCTCATCCAATAAAAACGGGGAAGCGCAATGCCTCCCCGTCGTTTTCCTGCTTACACCTGATTACTTCGTGCCTTTGAACTCGTAGGTCACGACGGTATCGAGCGCGCCGGTGGCCGCTGCACCACCGATGGTGGCGGTGATGTAGGCGTCATAGAGCAGCGTGATCGGTGCGGTCGCGCCTTCACGGGTGACGGCAGCAGCAGCCGTCGAGGTAGCGGCGATGAGCGCGGCTGCGCCACCACCGGACTGGCCATCGACGTATTCAAAGCCCAACGATACGGTCGAGCTTGCGCCGAGGGCGGCGTTGACCATTTTGGCGCCGTAAATCTTCGTGCCGGCGAACAGCTTGGTCAGACGCACTTTGTCGGCAATTTGCGCAGCGGCGAGCGTGATGTAGCCGTGGGCATTGGCCAGCGGGCAATCTCCGCTGTACTGGGTGTCTTGCAGGGAAGGGGCGTTGATCGTTGCCATTTCCAATTCCTTTCAAAGTTGGGGGCCGAAGCCCCCCTGAATACTTAACCCGAGGTCAGTTATTGAGAAATTCTCAATTACGAACCCAAGAGCGTGCGGCCAGCAGCCGATGCCGGATCCGGTGCGTAGGAGTCCACGACTGCCACACCGAAGTCGGTGTCAGCGCCGTCGATCTTGAAGCGGATCTTGGCAGCGCCCGTCATCGAGGCGGCGACGGTTTCGATCGAGTTGCCGTGATCGACTTCCTTCTCCGACCAGTCGTAGAAGTAGTCGGAGGCCGACTTACCGTATGCCTTGGCCAGTGCCTGGGCGCCGACGATGATGGCGCGATCGACCGGCTGCGCCGTTTGCACGGTGCTTTCGGTGTAGGTCACGCCGTCGCTGCCGCCGGTGTCCTTGACGACGCTATCGCCTGCGGCGAAACGGATCGCATAGCGGTTCATGCGCTTAATCAGCACACCGTTCCACATGATCGTTTCATACGCATCGAACAGCGGGTGTTTAACGCCGGCCGACTTACGCTCGAAGGCGTACTGCACGGCCTGACGCCAGGTGGTCTGGCCGGTACGGGCTTGCAGGTAGAGCCACTGACGCTCGGTGACGAACATGACCCACAGCGGATCGTTCCAGGCACGGTCGTCGCCTTTGATCTTCACCGACTGCATGACGACCGGCGATTCACGCAGTTGCGCGACGATACGATCGATGTCTTGCAGGGTCAGTGCGTCGTTGGTTCCGATGTCATCCGGGCCGGTGGAGTCGTTGGCCGAGAAGTAGCGGTTCTTGGTGGGCGCCTTGACGGTGTTCACCATGATGTCGCCAAAATCCGGGTCCGATTGCAGCGGAACGACCCAATCGGTGGTCGATTGTGCGCCGCGTGCGCCGGCCAGATGCACCAGCGCGGTTTGATCTTCGAGGCGCTGCATCCAAGCCTGGAGGCCGGCCATCGAGATATTGCGCAGGTTGTGGACGGTACGCTTTTGCGTCATGCGGCCGCCCGAGTCTGCACCGCCTCGCACCTGGTTGATCGCCACGTCCATCGAGCTGTAGGTCAACTGCATCATGCGGCCTTCGATGCGGCGGTCGCCCATCACCGGCTTGCCTTGCAGGATGTTGAACAGGTCGATCGACACGGTATCGCCTGCGCCCTTGGCCAGATCGCCGGCTTTGACGATCGGGTAGTCCGGGGAGGTTTGGCCTTTGGTCTTGGCCGCGAACGAACCCTCTTTTGGCATTTCGCCGGAGATGAGGTTCATGAAACCCGGCGTGTGTTGCACGCGGGTGAACAGGCCCACCGAATAAATTTTTCGGGCTAGGGCCGAGCCTACGGGGATATTGGTCGCCATTTTGCTTCCTCGCTAGTTACAGGTTTCGGAAATACGCATCCATTTGGTCGGGCGTCATGGCCGAGAATTTTTCAGCGAGTTGCAGAGCCGTGAGGTTGTCTGCTTCTTCGCGATCGTCCTGCGCCGCATGTTGTCCTGCCGGAGCTTCGGAGAGCGAGGTTGGCACGTTGGATCGGTTGGCACGGGCCTGCTGATCCGCTTTTGCTTTCGCCGCTGCTCTGAGTGCTTCGGCACTCGGTTGTGAGGTGTTGGTCTGTCCGGGCAGATCGATGGGACCAAGAGCGGCTTCCACCATATCGATGACTTTGGCGAAGCGATCCGAGAGGGATTTGTCTTGCCAGGCGGCTTGCTTTCTGAGCGTGGCATCAAACTCGCGGGCGAGTTCAAATGCTTCGGCGTTGCTGGCCTGGATGTGCGCCAATTTCGGAACCGAGTCGATCGCGTCCTGCACCGTTTCCGATGCGGATTTTGCGCGGTCGGCTTGATCCTGTCGCACTACTTCCTCGACCGGCTGGAGCTTGGCTTCAAGCGCCTTGGCAGTTGCCATGGACGCCATCACCGCCTTGTACACGGTCGGAAAATCCTCTTTCAGTGCCTCCAGATCATCTGGAGAAAGTCCGTTGTCAGCGGTTGGCAAGTCGTTGGTGCGGGCGCTCTCACCAGGTTTCGCCCCTTGATTGACCTGCTGCTGAACCATCGATTCCAGTTTGGCGACCCGCTCCTGCATTTCGTGGGCCATATCTTCGGCCCGCTGTCGGCGTTCGCGTTCGCTTTTGAGGACGGCGTAGGGAATGATGCGTTTGCCATCATTCGTTGCTATGCCATCGGCTTCCTGGTCGGTGGTTGCGGCGGGTGACTTGTCATCCTGCTGCTGGTTTTCTACTGCCGGTTTGTTCTCGCTTTGAATAGTGTTCGTCGGCTCGGCGGCATCGGCCTTTGGCGGGGGTGTGTCTCCTGCCTCCAGTGCAGCAAAAGCGGCTGCGAGTGCTTCCGGGTCGTCGGACAGATTTTCAAGATCGAGTTCAATAGATGCCATTCACTTCACTCCACGTTATCGCAGTTGGTTGCGGAAATCCTGTAGGTGCAGGCCAATAACCCATGGCGGGGAATACTGCTGTTACAGGTGATCCGACTATAGAAGCGAAATAGCAATTCGAGCTTTTGTACCGCGCCAAAGAAAACCCCGGCGCGGGGCCGGGGCAAGTTCTGCGGTACAGCGCGCAGAGAGGAGACTATTGGAGGCGCTTGAGCTTGTAGTGCGTGCGCGAATACAGGGCTTCGATTTCATCAACGATGTTCTGAAGCGGGGTTTCCTCTTTGGGGATGGCTTCATAGCGCGTCTTGCGCAGCCATTCCCGTTGCGAGGCCAGCGCGGCCATGATGTCCGATTGGGGTGGCGCGTCCAGGAGCGGAATATCGAGCAGCACGTCAAAGCGCCCCTGATAGGTTTCCGCCAGATCGTCAGCCAGTCCCACGACGGCCTCATAGAAAGCGCCCAAGGCGTCATGCCTGGCGAAACTGCCCGGGCCATCGACGGCCAGATGCGCGCGGTGCGCGATGTCGCGCGCCAGGAACAGCGTGGCGATGATTTCGGCGGCTTGGTCGTGCGAGGCCACGTTCAGACCTCGGCCACGATGCCGGTGGCGGTTGTGCCGGTGGCCCACACGCGCTTGACGCGCAGCGGGTGACGGCCGGCAGCCAGCGACGCATACGTCACCACCGAGCCGTCGTACATGGTCAACTTGGCCGCGCCGGCAGTGCCGATGTAGAGGTTGACGGTGACTTCGGCCAGATCCGTGCCATCGGCGGGCGTGACAGCGAAAGCGCCCGTGATTGGGCTGGCGATGACGGTGACTTTATTGGTGTGGCGCGTTTTGATGTTGGATGACATGACGTGTCCTTTCCTGTTGAATCAGTGTCGCAGATGGCGACCTATTCTTCCTTATGGGTTTCGTTGCTGTCGGCTTTCAAGTCCGAGCGCAATTCCTTGCGTGCCAGGGCTTCTTCCCGTTTCAGCAGTTGGATTTGCTGGCCCAGGTCGGTGATCTTCCGGATCAGCGGCTCGAGCATTTGCGCATTGGCGGCCTTGACGCGCTCGGCCTCGATCTTGGCGGCCGCATCGATGCGGGCTTTCTCGGTGTCGGCGCTGTAGCGCGCGGAAATCTCGTCGCGGCGGTCACGCAATTGCAGTTGCAGTTCGCGGATCTTGTCCATCAGCGGTTGCATCTGCTGCTGGAATTGTTGCTCGAGCGCGGCCGGGTTGACGCCGCCCTCGCCCATGCGGGTGGCCACGTCCTGGGCGTCGGCCAGTAGCTTTTGCGTCTTGGCGCGGGTTTCCTCGATCTTGGCCATCTGCGCTTCTTCGGCCATGGCCATCTGCTTTTGCTGCATCTGCTGCTGCATGGCGGCTTGCTGTTGCTGCTGCTTCGGATCCTGAATGCCGATGACGCCGCGAATGCGGTCAGCGACTTCGTGACGTTTCGGGAAGTCGGTGGCTTCGATGACGAAATCAGCGACGGCCGCTTGCAGTTCCGGCGGCAGGCTCTTGGTGACTTCGGAGAGCATTTGCAGTTGCTGCATCCGGTAGGTCGGCGTCGATGGCACGTCATCCAGCACGATCTTCGATTTGACGCGCGCGATGTCGTTGAGCATGGTTGGCTGCCCCGTTTCGGGATCGACGGAGGGCTGGTTCAGGACGATGACCTTTTTTTGCTGGCCCTCACCGATGACGACTTTGGATGTTCCCTGATTCAGCATGTGCTGTTTGACGAGTTCAAACAGCATTTCACCGACCAGTCGGCGCGCGAAACGGAAGTTGTCGTTGATTTCGGCCAGGGTGTTCATTCCCTGCTCGATCAGCGAATTGATTGCCAGGCCGGAGGTGGCATTCGAATTCTGGCCTTGCATGGACTTGTGAATGCCGGACGCCTGGGCAATTTCTTCCTTGGCCTCTTGCATGACCTGAAACTGCTGCGTGGCCAGATCGCCGCCCGACTCCACGCGGAATTGCGAGTTCGGTTTGCGGTTGGCGTTCAGGACAATATAAGCGTCCGGGCGCGCCACTTCGTCTTGCGCTTTCTGGTGATCCAAGACCGCATCGGCGTCAGCAAAGACGCGGCGGCTGTTGAGCGACCAGAGCATTTTCGATTTGCGCGCATTGACTTCATCCTGCGGTGAAATCATCGAGCGAATCAGGCCATAGGGGACGTTGGTTAAATCCTCGCGGTGGCCAAAGAACGGCACATACGGAAACTGGTTGTGCTTGTAGGGACTGGGAACGTCATACAGGAAGTGCGGGCCGGTGTACCAGGCCAGTCGCACCTTCTGAAAAGTGGCCTGTTGAACCTTGGCGATGCCGGACAAGATGGCTTCGTTGTGGCGCGGATTATTAAAATCCGCTTCCATCGTCATGCCATTGGGCAGCGTCATCACATAGCCGCGCACCCACTTGCGATACCAGATTTCGTACAGGCAGATGCGCAGGCGTTGGATGTCGCGCCAGTCCACGGCGGCAATGCGGGTATCGCGCTCGATCTCCCACGATTGCACCAGGCGGCTGTCCTGCTCCAAGAGCGGATCGAAGCCGGCCCATCCTCCGGTGGTCATACGGAACAGGCTGGCGTATTGCGGCATCAAGGCGATCGCATGTTCCAGTTCCAGCCAGCGGCGGCGGATCAGGTAGCGGGCGTCCGAGAGGTCGGGTTGTTCGGCGCGCCAGTCCCAAAAGATTTCGCGGCGATGCACATAGCGCACGCGGTACGGACATTTGAAGGGGTCATGTTCGCGACTGACTTCGACCCATCCGAGGCCAGCTTTTAATTGGGCGGCATACGCATCTGAAATTGCGCGATCGGCGCGCGACTCAATCTCGGCATGTTTTAGCTTGACCGACAGGGCTTCAGCGACTTCATCGGGGCATTCATCATCATCTTCGGGGCGCACACGCCAATCGGATCGACTCTTGGCTTCGAGGCCAAGCACGGTGTCGATGGTGGGTTTGATGATGTTGGTGACGAGTGGCGGCTGGCCGCGATCTTGCAATTTTTCGACCGTTTCCGGTGATAGCTGGTTGCCGTCGTAATAGTCGGCCGCGCGGTCAGCTTCGCGGCGCCAATGCGGCTGGTGCTTGATTTCGCGCAGGAACATTTCGACCTGGGCGCGCGGCAGCGCCGAGTTCTCCAGATCCTCGGGTGTGACGTTGCGATCGGTGGGTTCTTCGCCTATGACGACATCGCCGCGCGGCTTGGCGTCCGGTTGGTACTTTTTGGCCCGGGTGGGGCCGCCGGCATTGCCGGCAAATGTACCGTCGTCGGCAGACAATGCCTCGCGTGTCAGTTGAATATCACCAATGGACATAGCAGTTCCAAGTCATTTTTGCCCTATTGTGGTTGGTGCGCGTCTATTCGACTTATCCGGCGCGCCAATCGTAGGAGCGGCGTGGGTTGAGCATGATTTTTGAGGGATCCGGCGGGACGATGGCGTAGCGCAGCATCATGTAGCCGTAGCGGGTGGCGGCCATCAGGTCGTCTTGCAGCTTGACGATCTTGCCGTCCTTGCGGTGGTACAGCCGGAATTCTTCGAACCAGTCATTGCAGGTTGAAAACACCTTAAAACGACCGGCCTGCATTTTCTGAAGCATCCCCAACACGCCTGCTTCCACACTGGTGCGGCTGGTTTTGTGGCCGGACTCATCGCCCGTTTCGGGGAACTGCGCCATTTCATGAAGCATGTTCACGCCGGCGTCGCGGTACTGTTGCGCCAACTGAAAGCCCGACCCTTTTTCGGTTTGCAGGCCGTCGTGCGGCCACGCTACCGGAACCCAATCACCGCGCGCCTTGATCGACGGCGCTTGTTCTTTGGGCGTGGATTCGCGCACACGCAGGCAGTCGTACACATAGATCGTGTCGGTGTCGCGATCCCAGGCCAGCCACACGGCTGCCGACGGGTGATCCCATCCGAAGTCCACGCCGACAATGCGCGGCCAGGAGTCGGGCAACTGGAATGGCTCGACCGTGATGACGGATTCGGCAATTGGAAAGACCCGGCCGGAGCCAAGGATCGGGATGCCTTTGGCGCGCGCTTCGCGCTCATGCGCTGGATAGGACAGCACGATGCGGTCGCGTTCTTCCTTGCTGTAGTGGTCAACGTCCTCGATCGTCATGTTGGTGTCGGACCGCTCCGGCGTCGGATCCACTAGAAACTGCCGCACCACTTCCGACATACCCTGCAACGGCGTGAAGGACAGCGCCGCGATGCCGCG
>JACCDT011639062.1_pt1 | contig 19455 bp, 13 predicted proteins | sample 7446291 | NCBI WGS metagenome assembly JACCDT01 (sample SAMN15323446, study PRJNA562643) | freshwater metagenome | isolation source: river surface water | place: USA:Blue River Watershed | collected 2017-08-17 | reverse complement strand
TTAAAGGAAGTGTATATTCAGGATCGATGGTGTGCGCAGTTGTTTTGTGTGGTAATGTTTTGGAATCGATTTTATTTTTGTAACGTTTTAAAAAATTATAAGCAATACGCGGAGGAATGCCTGTTCTTCCGGTGTGTTCAGTAATAATAACAAGCGTTAATGGTGGATGATGTTTGTAACGAAAATTGCTTGCAAGCCAACTGTGCTCAAGGAATTCTTTTTTACCAGTATTTGATTTTTCAAGACTTGCAGTTTGAGCCGTACTTGTTTTTGCATGAACAACGAAATCTTGTGGCAGTTGATTAAGCCAACGAGCCGTTCCGTGTGTAACAGCAGCATGCATTGCTTTTTGTAAAAAGAGTCGTGTTTCTGTTTTGATAGCAAGTGGTTTTTGTGTAATTGGCAAAGATTCAATAATCCGTGGAGTGACTAAAAAACCTGTTTCGATCGCTGCAATCATGCGCGCAATTTGTAAAGGTGTTGCAAGTAAATAAGTTTGTCCAATTGATGCTGATAATGTTTCTCCGCGCCACCAACGTTCATGTTTTACTTTACGTTTCCAAGCGCGTGATGGAATAAGACCTAAAGCTTCTGGCAAGATAGAATCAGTTTTTTTTCCAAGACCAAAAAGTTCTGCGTAATGAGAGATGGTATCAATATCCATTTTTTTAGCCATTTCAAAAAAAGGAATATTGCAAGAATGGGCTAGTGAAAATTTTGTAGTTACAAAGCCATGCCCTTCTTTTTTTACACATCCATAGTTTCTTCCTGCAAATACGGTATAGCCACAACATTCCCACGAAGAATGTTGTTCGATGATATTCGTTTCTAGGGCTGCGCTGAGCGTGATAATTTTAAAAATTGAACCAATTGGATAAGCAGCATTAGAAATACGATTTAAAAAAGGTTTTTTTTCTTGTAATGCTTTCCAGGTTTCGTTGTCTAACGTTGAAGTAAAAAGATTAGGATCAAATGTAGGGCGAGAAACACAAGCGCGCAGTGCTCCTGTTTCAGGATCCATGATAATTAATGCACCACTTAAGTCCTGCGAAAAAACATCTTCAGCAATAATTTGTAAATCAAGATCTAAGGTTGTAACAATATTTTGGCCTTGAAAATTTTTTTCAATTTCAACTTCTGATAAATGAACACCAAGTGAGTTAATAATATGCATGATTGAACCAGGTTTTCCGCGCAAAGTATCTTCGAAAATTTTTTCAATTCCTGTCTTGCCTTCGCACGAATTATGCAAATAAGAAAGATAGCCAATACTATGAGGAGCAAGGGTTTTGTAAGGATAAAAACGTTTAAAGTGCGTTGTGAATCGTATGTTTGGATTATCAGAAAAAAGCTCAATAATTTTGCTTAAATGCACAAAAGAAAGATCTTTGGCAAGGCATATTTTTTTAGAATAGCGCTCAGAATTTTGCAGTTCTTTATCTTGTAAAAAAAGATTTTTTTCTAAAATAACTGAAATTTTTTCTAGTGTATCACGCTGATCGAGGGTAAAGATTTTATTGCCAGATCCTTGCCAGTAAAGATCAGTAACCGGTCGATTTGTTGCAAGTACAGAACCATTGCAATCAAGAATATTGCCGCGAAGGGAAAGTGTTTCTTCTATTCTCGTAAAATTTCGCTTGCTTTGATAGGCAAATGTTTCGCCGAGCGTAATTTGTAAATAAAATAATCGAGCAATTAATATAGTTATAATGCCGATAAAAAATGTTTTATAAAACGTGATTTTATAGGTTGGATTGAGTTCTTTAAGTTTCATATAGCAAGAAACCTTCAGCTTAAAAAAATATCGTGTTTAAAAACATGCCATAACTCTCGTCATCCTCAGGAACGAAGTGACGCAAGGATCCAGACTTCGAAGCATAAACAGTTTTATAATATTTTGTTATAATATACAATTGTAAAGACAGATCTGATTTTTAATATTCTTTTATATGTTGTTGCTTTATCTTGATACGTAAATCTTTATACTTCGAAGTCTGGATCCTTGCGGTCGCTATGCTTCCCTGAGGATGACGAGAATTCGAAATTTTTTTTAAAAATTATTAACTTTTTTATTTCTAAGCTGATGGTGTTATGCTATAGAGAGTATAAAACTTTCAGTGTTCAGTTAAATTTTTTAGTATCAAATAAAAAAAAGGTGTTTTTTACAACACCTTTTTTTATCTACAAAAATAAATTTTTATGAAATTTATTCTGCAGCTGGAGCTTCTGAAGCAACGTCTGTTGTAGGAGCAGATGCTTCAGCTGATCTTTCTGCTTCGGTTGGTTGCATAGTTTCTTTTGCAGCATCTTGAGCTTCTTGAGCAGCTACAGCTGTTTCAACTTCTTTAACTTCTTTATTCCAGCAGCCTGAAAGAGTTGCAAGAGCAGCAAAAGAAACAACGAGTAAAAATGATGGTTTAGACATAAAAATATCTCCTTATGAGATGTGAAAAAATAGACTTAACGTCTTTTACTAATTTTTTTTAAGCTAGGTTTTGGTTTTGGAAGCGAAAGTGTGCGTTTTTTTTGAGGTTGTACAAAAGGATTATTTGTTAAGACAGCTTGCAAAACTTCATCCATGGTTGAAACAAAAATGAATTCGCATGCAACAGATTCACCTAAATCTTTGATGATATCCTTTACATCTTCTTCATTTTCTTTTGGAAAAATAATTGTTTTGATGCCATGTTGTTTTGCCGCTAAAAGTTTTTCTTTTAAGCCGCCAACGCCTATGATTCTTCCGCGTAACGTGATTTCTCCCGTCATCGCAACGTGCGGTTTGATCGGATTTTTGGTAAGTGCGGATACAATGGCAGCACACATCGTAATGCCAGCTGAAGGGCCATCTTTTGGTGTTGCGCCTTCAGGAAGATGAATATGAATATCTTTGATGTTATTAAATTTGCTTGGAATATGTAAATCAGTTGTCTTGCTGCGAATATAACTAAAGGCAGCCTGTGCAGATTCTTGCATGACTTCGCCAAGTTGCCCTGTGAGGGTTAAAGAACCTTTTCCAGGAACAACAGAAACTTCTGTTTCAAGAACATCACCACCGAGTTCTGTCCATGCAAGTCCAGTTGCAAGACCAATATGTTCTTGATCTGCTAATTTTTGTAATTTAAACGGAGGATGGCCAAGCCATTCGCGTAGCAGTTCTTGCGTGACGGTAACGCTTACTATTTTTGGTTTTTCTTCTTTGAGTAAAATTTGAATAACTTTGCGCATTAATTTTGCGATTAAACGTTCAATTTGTCTAACGCCAGCTTCTTTTGTGTAATCAGTGATTAATGTAGAAAGTATTTCAAGTGAAATTTTACATTCTTTTGCAGCAAGACCATAGAGTTTTAAATTTTTTGGTATTAAAAAATTTTTAGCAATTAATAATTTTTCGTGTGTAGTGTAGCCTGCTAAATTAATAATTTCCATGCGATCGAATAAAGGATAAGGAATGCCATCCATATGATTTGCCGTCGTAATAAACATGACGTGCGAAAGATCATATTCAAGATCAAGAAAGTGATCTACGAATCCTTTATTTTGTTCAGGATCAAGCACTTCTAGCAATGCTGCTGCAGGATCTCCATGAACATCCATAGCCATTTTATCGATCTCATCAAGAAGGATAACAGGATTAATGCTCTTTGCTTTTTTCATAGCCTGAATAATCTTTCCAGGAAGAGCACCAATATAAGTTCTTCGATGACCACGAATTTCAGCTTCATCTTTTATGCCGCCAAGTGCTATACGTACAAATTCCCGACCAAGGCTATCAGCGATAGATTTTGCTAAAGATGTTTTACCAACACCTGGAGGACCAACGAGACAAATGATCGGCGATCTATCCAATTCTGTTGAGAATTTTTTTGCAGCAAGGAATTCAATAATACGCTCTTTTGGTTTTTTAAGACCAGCGTGATGCGCATTTAAAATGTCCTCAGCTTTGGTAAGGCTGATGCGATCTTTAGTTGATTTTGACCAAGGCAAAGAAGAAATCCAGTCGATATAATGACGACTTACAACAGCTTCGGAAGAAAGAGGGGGCATCTGTTCAAGACGCTTTATCTCTTTGTCTACTTTTTCCATAGCCTCTTTTGATGGCCCTAAATCTTTGATTTTATCACGTAATTGAGTAAGTTCGCTCTGTTGATCTTCGCGTCCTAATTCTTTGTGAATAGCTTTAATTTGTTCTGTTAGATAATATTCTCTTTGATTTTTTTCTACTTGAGTTTGTATGCGGCCTCGAATGCGACCTTCAATTTCAAGAATTTCAACTTCTTTTTTTAATAAAGTACAGATTTTTAAAAGACGTTTTTTTAAATCTATCGTTTCTAAAATTTCCTGACGATCATCAAAAATAAGATTCAAATGTACCGCCGTTGTATCAACGATATAATCAATGTCTTCGAATGTTTTTCCTAAAGACAAAAGATCTTGCGGAATCTTATCATTCAGCTTTGTGTATTGATCGTATAAAGATTGGAACGTTCGCCACGAAGCTTTAAAATCAGCAGTTTGCGATAATTCTGGAGTTTCTATTTTTGTGCAATGTACTTGCATAAAATCATCAGCGGTCTCTTCAAGATACGTAAATTTACCGCGAGATAAGCCTTCAACTAAAATTTTTAAAGAGCCATTAGACATGCGCATTGTTTGTAAAATTAAAGCTCGTGTTCCGTAGACATAAAGATCTGCTTCTGCTGGAAATTCAATATCAGGATCTTTTTGTGCGGTGACAAAAATAATTTTTGATCCTTTTAAAGCTGCTTCAACAGCGTTAACAGAAGAAGCTCTACCAACAATAATAGGTAAAATGCTTTTTGGTAAAAGAACAACATTTTTTAAGGGCAATAATGGTAAAACTGATTCAGTTTCAACATCAGCGCTTGTCAATGTTTTTTCATTTTTAAATTCGTTTTTTATGCTCATATTCTTTTACAATCTTTAGAAATCTTTATTATATTTAAGCTTAAACTTATTAATTTTTGTAAGTATAGGTACGTAAAATTTCAACTAATATTTTTAAAGATTACCAGAGACAATATGATTAGTAAACGTATAAATACCGAATCTATCATGAAATCTATAGGCTTAATTATTTTTAAAAAGCTTAATTTGGTAGCAAAAAAGGGTTATGTTGTGCTTTTTGCCAGAGTTGCTGCGGGTAAAAAGTAGCACTTATAAAAAAAAGCGAGTATACTTTACGCTTTCTTTAAAAAATAAAAATAGACTAAAACAATTAAGGTACTAAGGGTTACATGATCATCGAGAGGTTAAAATTTTTTTTTGGTGCGTCATTATCTAGGCAAGAGTTTAAAAAATTTTCTCTGTTATCAATTATTTTTTCCATTACTATCGGCGTTTTTTGGCTTTTTCGTCCATTAAAAGATGGCATATTTTTGACGATGGTAGGCACAAAATATTTGCCTTTTGCAAAATTAGCATCAGTCATTATTGTTGTTCCTGTGATTATGATTTATTCAAAATTAATTGATTCTTTTGCTCGGCATACTGTTTTGTATGGACTTTCGCTGCTCTATGCTGCAATAGCTGTTATTTTTGCATTTTTTATTTTGGATCCAACGATAGGGATAGCTAATACGAATGCCGATCCATCGAGACTATTGGGTTGGGCTTTTTATTTGTATATAGAAGCTTTTGGAACTATTATGGCCGCATTGTTTTGGTCATTCGTTGCGGATACGACTTCGCCAGATTCTGCAAAAAGAGGTTATAGTTTGATTGTAATGGGCGCTCAAATTGGCGCTATCTGTTTACCTCTTATTTCTAAAGCGATTATTACTTTTTTTGGCACAGGCTATTCGATTCTTTTTGGTGTTTTTGTGCTCTGTTTTTTGCCGATTATGGTCTTTTATTATATGAAGCATGTTGTCGGTGAGCAGATGCAAGGGTTCAAGTCTAACGAAGAAGCGGTTGTTGAAGAAAAGCATAAAACAGGTTTTTTCGAAGGATTGCGTTTGCTTGCGACAAAACCTTATTTGCTCGGTATTTTTACGATTGTTTCGTTTTATGAAATCATTAATGCACTTTTGGATTATCAATTTAAAACGCTTGCAAAGCTTTCTTATACCGGTGAATTATTGATTCAATTTTTAAATGATTTTGCTATCGTAACAAATATCATAGCGTTGCTTTGTATTGTATTAGGTATTGATCGTATTGGTCGTATTCTTGGATTTGGAAAAGCATTAGCTCTGTTGCCAATATTAGTTGGATTATCTGCAGTTATTATGAATTTTTATCCACTTTTGCACGTTGCTTTTGTTATTATGGCAATACAAAAATCATTTAATTATTCTTTGAATCATCCGATAAAAGAACAGCTTTATATACCGACAACAAAAGCAACAAAATATAAATCAAAAGCGTGGATAGATATGTTTGGTTCAAGGTTATCAAAGGGAGGGGGGTCGATTATCAACAATATGAGAGGGTTGTGTAACTCTCAGGAATTTATAATAGTGAGTTTATTGATTTCTTTTGGTTTGATAGGAATATGGATGATAGCGGCATTGTTTGTTGGTAAAGTTCATGCGCAAGCTATAAAAGAAGATAAAGCAATTTGTTAATTATATTAATTATTTAAAAGAAAGGTGTTGCTTATATGATAAGTACCATTCAGTCATTTTTTTCTTTTGGGTCTGGTCAGACACCCGAAGAGCGTAAAAAGTTTTCGATTCTTGCCATATTGTTTGGCATAACTATCGGAGTTTATTGGTTGCTAAGACCATTAAAAGATGGTGTCTTTTTGACTATGGTTGGGATTGATTATCAACCACTTGTTAAAATTTTATCAGTTGTGGTTATTGTTCCACTGGTCATGGTTTACTCAAAACTTGTAGATCGTTTTCCTCGTCATGTTCTTTTGTACGGTCTTTCTATTTTTTATGCAATTTGTTCAGTTATTTTTGCAATTTTAATTTTAAATCCGGTAACAGGTATCGAAAATACCGTAGCTGATAAATATCGTATGTTAGGTTGGGCTTTCTATCTTTTTGTAGAAACCTTTGGTTCTATCATGGTTACGTTGTTTTGGTCATTTGTGTCTGATACAACAACTCCAGATTCAGCAAAGCGTGGTTACGGAACGATTATTTTAGGCGCTCAAATTGGTGGTATTGCAGGTCCGTTATCTGCAAAATACATTATTCCTTCTTACGGAACAGCGCATGCAATTCTGTTTGGCGTATTTGTCTTATGCTTCTTGCCTATCATGGTTTACTATTACATGCATAATGTTTCGCAAACAGAAATGAAAGGTTTTGGCGGAGAAGGTAAACAACCACTTGAAAATAGCAAAACAGAAAAGCCATCAACAGGATTTTTAGAAGGATTGCGTCTTTTAGTGACAAAACCATATTTGCTTGGAATTTTTATTGTTGTTTCGTTTTACGAAGTTATTGTTACGATTTTGGATTTCCAATTCAAAGGCTTGGCAAAAGCATCTTTTACAGGAAACGCTTTGAGTGCTTATTTTACAGAATATGCAATCTGGACAAACGTTGTAGCGCTTATTTGCGTTATGATTGGTGTTGATAAAATTGGTCGTAAATTAGGTTTAGGAAGAACCTTGATGTTGCTTCCTATTATCGTTGGTATAGCAGTTGTTATTATATCATTCCATCCATTGTTAGGTGTTGCTTTTGCGATTATGGTTATTTCTAAAGGTATTAACTATGCGTTGAATCAACCTGCAAAAGAACAACTTTATATTCCGACAACCAAAGAAACTAAATATAAAGCAAAAGCTTGGATTGATATGTTTGGTTCACGTTCTTCAAAAGGTGTTGGATCAGCGATCAATAGCGCTAAAAAATCTTTAGGTGCTTCTGGATTTGTTTGGTTTAGCTTAATAACCTCATTTGGACTTATTGCAATTTGGTTAGCAGCAGCTGTTTTCCTTGGAAAAACGCATGCAAAAGCGATTAAAGAAAATAAACCAGTCTGTTAATTATTACAGATACATTGTTAGATTAATCTAAAGGGCTCTTTTAAAAAAGGGCCCTTTTTTTGATAAAAAGTATTAAAGTATTCCTTTTTTATAAAAATAGTTCTGTTTAATTTTTTTTTATCTGTTAAAATTTTAATCAATAATTATTCTGCTTTAAAAAGTACAATAATTGAGTTGCAATACAATAATTTTGTTTAAAGGATCTATATGCAAAAAGCTGGTGATATTCAAAACGAAGTCAATTATTACGAGCGGTTAAAAGTAGCGTTTTTAAGTGGTGTCTTTTTTTCTATCATTGCGTCATATACGATTATTAAGGAGCTTAAAGACTCTCTTTTTATGAATATTGTAGGGGGTAAAGAATATATTCCTTTTGCAAAATTGTTTATGATTATTGGACTTGTTCCTATTGTTTTATTTTATTCAAAAATGGTCGATAAAGTTCGTCGCTATCAACTTTTAAGCATGTTTTCTCTTGGTTATAGCATCATTGGTTTTTTGTGTGCAGCTGTTGTTGGTTATTATGGCATAGGTGGCCAAAATACTTCAGATTCATTGGTCTATTGGTTTTTTGGATGGGTCTATTATTTTTATGTTGAAAGTTTTTCTCCTTTTGTTTTGAGTGTTTTTTGGGCATTTTTAAATTCGATTTCAACACCCGAAGGTGCTAAAAAAAATTATGGTACCTTAATTTCTGCTTCAAAAGTTGGTGGAATGATTACTTCAGGATTGGCCTGGTTTTTGTTGGCGCATAATGACGGTGTTACAGGATTCGGTTTTTCTGACACAAAAATCCATTTATTTTTAATGATTCTTTCTGCGGTATTGCTTTTGATGGTTCCTCTATTGATTATTTTTATGATGCGAACTATTCCAGGGCGCTTTTTGCATGGATACGAAGCGGCATATCAATTCGAAAAACAACAAAGTAAGCTCGGTAGCGAAGGTGAAGAAATTGGTATTTGGGCAGGTCTTTTATATCTTTTAAAATATCCTTATATTTTTGGCATTTTTTGTTCAGTCTTTTTTTACGAAGTCGTGAATGCAGTATTAAGTTATATGCGTCTTGGCGTTGCTCAGGATGTTTCGGGTGGTACGGTCTGCGGAGCGAGTTGTTTTTTATTCAAAATTGTTTTTATAACGCATTTTATAGGGTTTATTATTTCATTTTGGGGAACCCGTGCTATTGTTTCTCGTCTTGGCGAACGAACATCGTTGATGGTAATGCCTGTAGTGATCGGTGTTTTAATAGTATATGTAACCTTGAGTACCGATTCAAATGCATTAATCGCAGCATTTGTAGCGCTTCGTGCTATTTATTATGCATTTAGTCAGCCGGTTACAGAAACGTTATATATTCCGACAGTTAAGGCTATGAAATTTAAGTCTAAAGCATGGATTGATACGTTTGGTAAAAAACTTGCTCGTGGCGTAGGTTCGAGTTTTAATATTATGGTTGCGTGGTTAAGTTCTTCTGCAGTTATGCTCTTTCAGGGCGGGTTTTTAACACTTATTATTGGTGGATGGCTTTTTGTTTCCTACGCATTAGGAAGGCGTTATAGAAAAGCGATTAAGTGTGGAGAGGTTATAGGAGCGGATGATGTTGATGCTTCGTTATCGTAATATTGCAAAAAATTTATAATTTGGTATCGTAAATAATTATGTAAAAGCCTATTTTCTGTAATCAAGGTGACGCAATGTGTGTCTAGAAAATAGTAGTTATAACCTTGTGAAAGGATCTTAAACAATGGTAGATTTTCGTCTTTTAGTTAAAGCCGGTGTTCATTTTGGTCATCAATCATCTCGCTGGAACCCGCGCATGGCGCCTTATATTTGGGGCACAAAAAATAATGTTCATTTAATTAACGTTGCAAAAACAGCAGTGCAACTTGAAAAAGCATGCAAAGCTTTAGAAGCTATTATTGCTGAAGGTAAAACAGTTTTGTGGGTTGGAACTAAAAAACCTGCGCAAGCTGTTATGCGTAATGCTGCTGAAAAAGTTGCTATGCCATACGTTACTCATCGTTGGATTGGTGGTACTTTAACTAATTTTTCTCAAGTTAAAAAATCAGTAACACGTTATTTACATTTCAAAGATGTTGTTGCTAAAGCTGACGTTGCGCAGTATACAAAAAAAGAATTAAATTCATTCCAAAAAATAGTAGATCGTTTGTATAAGAATATTGGTGGTATTGTTAATTTAACATGGCCAATTGGAGCGATTATTGTTATTGATGTTAAAAAAGAACATTCAGCAATTAAAGAAGCAATAGCAGCTGACATTCCAGTTTTTGCACTTGTTGATACCAATGGTGATCCTTTAAATATTCAATATGTTATTCCAGGAAACGATGATTCAGTTCATGCGATTGAAGCAGTTGTTGCGCCTTTGGTTGAAGCAGCTCTGAGTGGTAAAAAAGTTGCTGATGCTAAAAAAGCTGAACAAGAAAAAGAACTTGAATTGCTTCGTGAGAAAAAACGCGCTGAACGTAAAGAACAAGATGCTGGTAAAGCAGCTATTTCTTCAGTAAATCAAGCACTTGTTGAAAAACTTGAAAAAGATGATGAAGAAGATTCTTCTAAAGGTAAAAAAGTAGTTGCGCATAAAAAACCATTTACTGGTCGTCGCGATGCAGGAGCACCTTCAAGACCAGGTTCTGGTGGAGCGCCTCGTTTTAATTCGCCAAAACGTACTTTTTCAAAACCTGCAGGTTCAGCTCCTAGTCAAGGTCCAAGAAAAGAATTCGTTCCTAAAAAAGATACTCCTACTAAAAAAGATTAGTTTTAGTTTTTCTGTTGGAGAGATGTCTGAGTGGTCGAAAGAGCACGATTGGAAATCGTGTATATCTTGAAAAGGGTATCGAGGGTTCGAATCCCTCTCTCTCCACCAGCTTTCGTTCTAAAGAACTTCAGCTGACTTACAAATAAAGTCAAAAGTGCTTACTGACAACCAAATCAGTAGGCACTTTTTTTATTTATAAATTTAAGTTTTTTGGATGAAAAGCATGGTAATTTTTATGCGCTTGCAAGTCAAGTTCAAATAAGGTATTTCAAGGTTGCTATGTCCTTAAAGTTACAAATACTGTAACTTTAAGGACATACCGATTCTAAAAGAGTCTATAAGTTTATGATTTTTTTAATGTCTTGACTCAAATCATAACGTTTGTCATAGTAGTCATTAATATGAATTATGATTGTTATAAAACGTTTTAAAGGAAATTATGAGAACTATTCCTATTCCTGTTTTAAGAGTGTTGCGAAAGTTAGGGCAAGATATTAACGATGCAAGACGTCGTCGTCGTATTACCGTTGAGCTAATGGCGGAACGTGCTGGTGTATCCCGTTCTACGATTGGAAAAATTGAAAAGGGTGATCCGACAACTTCGATGGGTGGTTATGGCGCAGTACTTTTTGTTTTAGGAATGGAAAAACGAATTGGTGAGTTAGTGGATAGTGCGCACGATCTTATTGGTCGCAGATTAGAAGATGAAAAATTGCCACAAAGAATTCGTATGCCTCGTAAAAAAAATAAAGGAATATAATCATGAGCAAAGAGGTTATTGTTTGGGTTGAGCTTGAATCAGAAAGCATACGTGTTGGCAGATTATGGTTTCATGTAAAGGATCATAAAGAGAGTGCTTCCTTTGAATATGATAAAAAATGGTTAGAACATCCCGAAAGATTTGCGCTTGAGCCAGCTTTAAAATTAACGGAAGGTTCTTTTCATACAGGCGTTGGTCGTAGTTTATTTGGTGGTTTTGGTGATTCTGCTCCAGATCGTTGGGGACGTGTCCTGATGCGACGATTTGAAGCTGCACAAGCAAAAGAGCAAAATCGTGTGCCAAAAACTCTTTTTGAGAGCGATTATTTGCTAGGTGTTAATGATGAAGCGCGTCAAGGAGCATTACGTTTTTCGGTTCCATCTGATGAACATATTTTTTTGTCTTCGAAAGATAAAAAAAGTATACCGCCGCTTGTTGATTTACCCGCATTATTAGGCGCTACAGAAAGATTTATTGCTGATCACGAAAGCACTGAGGACCTTAGGCTTTTACTTGCGCCAGGTTCATCGCTTGGCGGAGCACGTCCAAAAGCATCTATTCGTGATTTTGATGGCAGTCTTGCAATTGCTAAATTTTCTAGAAAAGATGATGAGTATAATGTTGTTGCTTGGGAAGCAGTAGCATTAGCTTTAGCTAAAAATGCAGGTATAAGAGTTCCTCGAAATCGTCTAGAAACTATTCTTGGAACATCTGTTCTTATTATCAGTAGATTTGATCGTGATTCTGGTAAGCGTATACCATTTCTTTCTGCAATGAGTATGCTTGGTGCGCATGATAATGAACAGCATAGTTATCTTGAAATAGCATATGCTTTAGTTCAAAATGGAGCGTTTCCAGAAGAAGATATAAAGGAATTATGGCGACGTATTATTTTTACGATTATGGTTTCAAATACCGATGATCATTTGCGTAATCATGGATTTTTATATGAACAACACAAAGGCTGGAGATTGTCTCCTGCCTATGACATAAATCCAACTCCGCTTGAAAAAGCGCCACATATTCTTACAACAGCTATTGATTTTAATGATACTTCAGCTTCTTTGGAAACAGCTATGAGCGTTGCTAAAGAATTTTGTTTAGACAAAGAGGAGGCGTTGCTTGTTATCAAAGAAGTAGCTTCAAGCGTAAAAGAATGGCGAGCTGTTGCTTTAAAATGTGGTTTATCAAAACAAGAGTGCGATAGAATGGCGAGTGCTTTTGTGTATGAAAAAAAGTGAGTTATGGAGAAAAATATTTAAGCATTATTGTCTTCTAAAAAATCTATGATATCGATGATGCGATAAAAATAGGGACTTGCTGACAACCAAATCAGTAGGCACTTTTTTATGAAACTCTAGTATGTGTGCAGTAGGATATGTTATGCTAAATATGAGTATAATCAATAAATGGAGTAGTATATGAATTACAAAGTATCAGCCATTCTTTTTTTGCAAGTATTTTTTTTGCTTCCAGCTGAAAAAGGTGCACCAAAATATGAAAAAGAGCATTTTAGGTTTAGTTTTGGTTTAAATCAAGATGGTACTATGATGGCTCAATTATCTTTTGCAGATAGGCAAGAAAATGTTGCTGAAGTAGTTTTGCATGAAATTGATGGTAAGCCTAATGATATTGAAATTATTTCGATTATTGTTAAAGAAGAATATTGGCGGTTAGGAATTGAAACGATTATGATACTTTTTCTTATAGAATTTTTACGAGAATCGGGAATAAAAAAAATAAGAGTTGAATCGCTTCCGGAGATGATTAATTTTTACAAAAAATCAAATTTTGAGTTAACAGAAGAAGTATGTGGAGATTGTTTAGTCATGGAATTGGTGTTGTGAAAGTAGATTAAAAAGGATATTTATATGAACATAAAGCAATTAATTTATGTATATTTTTTCTTTGTTTTTGTAGTAATCAAATCAGCATCAAATATAAATACTGATATGACTGCAATTTTGGCGATTAATGCAATTTTAGATGATCCTCGCTCTCTTTTATCTCTTGCTGTAGAAGCAAAACCTAAACAAAATAAATTAGCCTTTAAAATTTTAGAATTTGATAGTGATGAAGATGAAAATTTATTACAAAAAATGCGTAGTTTATTTGGGCTTAATTTTTTTGGTTTATTGGGTACTGAATCTTTTTCTACTTTTGATTCAAAATATAAAAAATTAAAAGATTCGCGATCTGGTTTAAAATGTTTAGTTATTTTAAATGAAATAACTAATGAGCCATGGGGAATGTGTTTTTACTATTTATGTTCAAAGAGTGAGTTGCCGATAGGGAAAGAAAGTAAAAAGTTTGCTGAAATTGAATATTTGGTTATTGACAAAAAATATAGAAAGCTTGGATTAGGCCCTATGATGTTACAAATAGTTGAAAATGAATGCCGTCAGGCAGGATATGATTATACGTATTTGGAGTCACTTAATGATCGTTTGAGAGAATTTTATAAAACATTAGGATATTATCAAGATCTTGATTTTTATCTTGGCAGGACACGTTTAATTAAAAAATTATGATTTTTTTAATATCTTGACTCAAATCATATGGCGGAACGTGCTGGTGTATCTCGTTCTACAATAAAGAATTCGTATGCCTCGTAAAAAATAGAATGGCGAGTGCTTTTGTGTATGAAAAAAAGTGAGTTAGAGAAAAATATTTAAGTATTATTGTTTTCTAAAAAATCTATGATATCGATGATGCGATAAAAATAGGGACTTGTTGCAACAGGAGTAGATATACCACTTATATGAAATAATACTGCTATTTTTGCAAACCCTTTAGGAGCCTTTAATCTTTTAATTTTTTCTTGCATTTCGTTAATAATTTCACTGCCAATTTCACGTCTTTTAAATTTGAATTCACAGATATATAAACTGTTTGTTTTGCTTTGCACAAGATAATCAATTTGACACCCTTGTTGAGCAGCAGTTTTTGTTTGTCTGTAGGGACCGCTGCGAACAATATCAATCGGCGAAATGCCAAGTTTTTGAATTAAAAGTTTACGATTCTGTAAAAGTAGTACTTCAAGTTGTAATCCAAGATGTGCTTCAAATCCAGGCATCGTAGAAAGTGGCACTTGATCAAAGTTGCCATCTTCAATAGCATGCATATGCGGTTCAATAACTTTTATATAAAATCTCATATAAGGATCAGCTATTCTATAGAGACTTTGCTTAAGTGGTTGTGCTGTTTTAAAAGACCATAAAGATTGTTTAGAAACAAAGCCGGCAATAATTAAGTGATCGAGCATTTTGCTGAGTGTGCTGCTGTGAGCAAAATCTGTCGTCTGTTTTATCTCTGATAAAGTTTTAGAACCATCTTGAAGCGTATATAAAATTTTTTTATAGAGTGTGCCTTTGCCGTTAAAAAGATCATGAAAAATACGATCAAATTCATGTACTAGTAAGCCATTTTTTTGGAATGCTAGCTGTTTTATGGTATCATCGGCTGTTACGGTCGGATTGAATTGTTCTAAATACCAGGGCACGCCGCCAGCAATACTCAGTAATTTATACGTATCATAGGCAGAAAGTTTCATGCCAAGAGCTTTTAAAAATGTGAAGCTTTCTGCAATTGATAAGGGTTCTAGTGTAATTGTTAAATTAATTCGACCAAAAAATGCAGTACTTTTTAAAATATTTTCTTGAATCCATGTTGAAATTGATCCACAAAATATAAGAAACAGGTGTGAAGTTTGTCTGTCCCACCAAGCTTTTAATTTTGGAATAAAACTAGGATCTTTTGAACCCATCCACGAAATTTCATCAAATAAAATAATATCTCCAGGGTTAAGATAAATATTTAAGTGTTCGAATGCATCGGTCCAATCGTCAAATATGGTATGCTTGAGTTTTAATGTTAATGCAAGTTGACGACTAAAATGATCCCTTTGATCTTGAGCAGAAATACCATCTTCAGGAGCAAGTCCTGCAAAACTCCAAAATATTTTTGGTTTAATGATTGTAGCACATTCTTGAATAAGCCTACTTTTGCCAATTCGCCTTCGTCCTTTGAGCACAACAAGGCTTGGTTTTTTCTTTTTGTATAAAGCTTCTAGACTTTGTAATTCTTGTGTGCGGCCAACAAAGAGGCAATTCGACATGATAACCTTTTGTGATAAAAAGAATGGTTTAAAATGTTATAAAATCAAGAATATATCATCTGTATGTTTTTAACAAAATCCATAACCACTTATTATATGAGGAGCATCGTGCTCAACGGTCTTTGGTAGCGATGTTTGCTCTTTTGCGCTAGGCGTGTTTGTTTGATTATGTGCATACATAAAGCGTCCATTCACGACAACAACATGATTATCTGTGCCTCTGTTGAGTGACATTTCTTTTATGTTTGATGGTGCAATACAAGGTGTAGAAGTATTTTGTGCAGTAGTGCTACGAGGCTGTGTTTGTTGTGGTGTGCGTAATACTTGAGGTTCATATGCCGCTTGAGGTTGTGCTTTTTGTGTAGTTGGCTGAACATACGGATATCCTGTGCCACTATAGGGTGATAAATAATCAGGTCGAATAGAAGTGTTCGCTCCTTGATTTGTAGTTGTAGCACGGTTTTCTGCATTTCGTCGATTCTCTTCTTCTCTTCTACGTTCTGCTTCTTCTGCTGCGTTTCGTCTATTCTCTTCTTCTCTTCTACGTTCTGCTTCTCCTGCTGCTGGTATTTCTGGAACTGCTGGTATTTCTGGTATTACTGGATTGCGTACTCCTGCTGCTGCATTACCTGCAATGATGCCAACTGGCAGCGGTAATAGACCTGGACGTGCTGGTGGAATTGGTGCAGGAGCTGATGTATTCTGTATAATTTGAAAATGCTCAGGGCTTGGAGCATGATGTAAGAATGGCCTAGTGCCGGTCACACCTCGTGGTGCAATGTTTCTGGTCCTTGCTATGTGTAGTTGAGCAATTCTTTGACCGGTTCTTTGAGGTATTGCTCGACTTATTCGTGGATTGTTAATTCTTGCTTGAGTGCGTCTTTGACCGATAGTTCTTTGTGGTCTGCTACCTCGTATTCCTTGATTTTCTGCTGTTGTATCACGATCTACTCTAGCTTCGGCTTGATTTCCAGCGTTTTGTTCTTGTCTTGGTCTTTCAGCTTCTGCATTTGCTCGAGCTTCGGGTCTTGCTTGGCCTTCAGCCTCTGCGCGAGCTTCTTCTCTTAGCCGTTCTCTTGGTTGTTGTTCAGCTTCTATGCGAGGGTTAGGTTGATTTTCAGTAGGTCTTTTTGCAGCTTCTGCTTCAGCAGCAGCTGGATTTCTTACGACATCTGTTCGAGCTCTGCCTGTTTCTGCAAGGACACCTTGTTGTTGACGAGGAGCTTGGGCAGATCCTTGTGTAGGTCTCAGGCGACTTGTTAAGGCAGTTCGTGGTTGCAATTCAGCTAAGAGATGCGTTGCATTACCAATTCTTGCTTGAGCTTGACCTATGTTTGCTACAGCAGCGCGTCGTGCTGTATCTAATTGTTCTGCAATACGTGCAAGTGTTAAAGGTTGTCTGCCTGCGGCGCGAACAACATTTTGTAATAATGATTCTGGTGTAATTTCTGCTGTAGAAGCTGGTACAGGTTGATTATGAGGTACTTCTGCCATGCCAAAAGGTAAATGGCCATTTGGACTTCTTGTAGCGGTGAGTTCTGCAGTTGTTTGCATTTCTGTTGTAGCAAGTTCAGCTGCTATAGGACTTGCATTTTGTGTAAGTCCTAGTCGCATTTCTGCGATAGATTCTAAAGCTGTTTGTGAAGTTCCTGGAAGTTGTGAAGCATCAATCATAAGGGCAGAAAAATTTCCAGTACGCATATCTTGTGTTACAAGACGCAATTCGTTTTCTGCTGTTCTTTCTAAACCAAGTAAATGATTGTGAGTGAATATTTCTCGTAGTGCAGCAATCTGTTCTGCGGCCATAGTTGCTTGCTGTTGCTGCATAGTTCTTAGAATATCTGCAAATACAACGTTGAGTGCTTGATGTTCTAACGTTGTTGTTTGCGTAAAGTTTATAACAAAAGGCTCTACACGCCCTAATTCGATAGAAGTTGTTTCTGCTAGGTGTGCGGGAGCTTGATTGGTAATAATTTGTTGTGAAATTGTTTCTCTAGGTTGTGATGTTCTTGTGCTTTCTAAAGCTCGTGCAGCTTCTGGTCGGACAATTTGTAATGATCGCATTGGTTGAGAACTTTGTAAGTGCATAAGTGCTCCGCCAGATGTTTGTGCAGGAAGTATAGCAGGCACTGTTCTGGTTGTAATCTCTGCAGGTCGTGCTACAAATTGTGGTCGCGGATTGCCATGAGTTCTTGCTATGGTTTGTCCAGATCGATTATAGGTAAAAAATGATGGCTCTAAAAGACTTTGCTGTGCGATTCTTTGTTCAAAATGTGAACGAGCTACAAAAGATGCACGTTCTTCTACATTTTGTCGCAATTCTTGACCTGCTTGACTAAGCCCTTGACTTGGTCTTCTTGGAACAAAGCTAGGTCTTGGAAACATAACAGGATCAGCGGTTGGTAGAAGTGCTACTGGTGGTGTTGGTAATGCTAAATTAAGAGTAGATTGTGATAAATCAGATAGCGTTGATGGGTTATAATCAGATCCAAATCTGCGAATGCCGCCAACGTGAGGTACGCTTGATTTTGTAAATAAATTTTTGATGCCAAACAATCTTTGAACGGTTGAACTATTGACGATAGCATCGGTAATTGCATCTAATCCAATATTGAGACCTTTCGTTAATGGGTCATCATTGTCTGCATATTTTTGAGCAGCTTCTTGCTCTTCTTTTATTTCCCAAGCATGCACTTCTTTATCTCTGCTACTTGCAGAAGATGATGTTGCTGATGATTCGCTTACAGTGTTAGTAGATCTTGTTGTTGTGCTTGATGATGAAGGTAATGATTCTGGCAATAGTTCTTCCATTGAACCATCTGATAAACGTGGTCGTTCAGGTTCAGGGATAGGAATTGATCCTGTATCGCCTGAGTTTGAACTACTTTTATCGGCTTGTGATGCGCGATCGCTTTCTTGAGATGTATCTTTTTGAGCAGAAGGTGAAGAGGTAGGTGCTTCTTTTGAAGGATTAGAAGAAGGTTTTGATGATGTAGCAGAACGAACGGCATCGCCTATTGTTTTAGAGCTTGCAGCAACTACTCGTGCAAATTCAACAATATGTCTAGATCCGCCTTCAAGAGCAGTTTTTGCAGCAAGTCCAGCAGCATTACTATTAAAATAAGCAGCGACCATGTTGATAACAAGAGCATAAAAAAGCTTATTGTTCATGATATAACCTCCATTTTTCCTTTTTCTTATTAAGCTTATAATAAACTTAATATTTTTTTTAATTATTACCATTATAGTATATAATTTAAAAAATATCAAATGGGGTTTTTACAAATAGAAATTAATAAGAAAAGCCGTAGCCACTTATATCATGAGTTTGAGCAGGCACTGATTCTGTTTTTATAAAAGGTTTAGAGTCATTTGGCTCAGCTGCAGCATTTTCTGGTCGGTAATTATTTATAACAACAACTTTATTGGTGACGGTTTTATCTAAATTTTGTTCAGTTGGTGAAGATTGCTTGGTTGGTTGACTTGCGGATGCATAAGGTGCGTTAAATGTTGATGCAGAAGGTCTTTGATAGGTTGGTGATGAAGAAATAGAGTGCGCAGCATGATTTCCCGGAGTTTTTGTAACCGGCTCAGAAGGCATTAAAGAACTGTATTGATTGCTATTGTCATGCGATAAAGCATATTTGTATGGTTGATCTGATTGATGTATAGCATTATTATCATCTGACAGTCTTTGTTTAATGGTTTTAATAGGGTTATTTAGTTTAGGTAATTCGATTGGTAGTATTGCAATGTCTTCTTCTAGAGGCTCTTCAGGAGCAATCAAAGCAGGGGCAGGCGGTGCAGCTCTTCTTGCAGGCATTCGT